>Ga0114996_10000152_pt1 | contig 92328 bp, 95 predicted proteins | sample ArcticOcean_MG_C_4_FD_87039 | JGI IMG/M metagenome (GOLD analysis project Ga0114996, IMG submission 87039) | Marine microbial communities from western Arctic Ocean - ArcticOcean_MG_CB4_134 | ecosystem: Environmental > Aquatic > Marine > Oceanic | place: Arctic Ocean: Canada Basin | collected...
CTTTTCCTCAGTAACCTTACACGGATCCGTTGGAGCGTTGACGCGGTAGGTATGGGGTCTCAGACATGTCAGACCGAGGACTTGGGCGACTGCAGGCGAGTGACGGTCCGCGCTAGCGAGGGAGGAAAAAAATCACAAGAAGATTGGCTGGTTTTTCGAGACTCAGGGAAGCCGGCCAGCTATGATCGTGGTACGTTGCCTGTCCAGATAGCGTACCGGCTCCAGCGAAGACGAACACCGCAAACGGACCGCATCGTCCCCAGCCCCAACTCTCGATTGTCTGTCTTCTTCCCGACCGATCGGAGGACGGATATGGGTTTCCTAATCCAAGGTAGCGGCGGCGATGGGCAGGAAGACGCTTGGGCGATGGCTAGAGGAAGCGATACGTGAGAAGATAGAGCGCGAGACTGGAGAACAAGGCAATGACAGCTAAACAACTTTCGCAAGCACGGATAGCAAACGAACTCGGCATAACACCCGCCTACCTCAGCTACATGGTTAACGGAAAGTGGCCTTGGAGGCCAGGCTTGAAGGATCAATACCAGCGTCTTGTTAACGTTGTTAACGATCTGGGGGCGAACGTCAAACGAGGCCAACAGCGTTTGGCAGGTGGGCTTGGAGCGGGCGAGGAGATTCGAACTCCCGACTTTCTGCTTGGGAAGCAGACACTCTGCCACTGAGTTACGCCCGCTTAAGGTATTCTTGATTCTATCAACTCTTGCATTACTCCTCAAGCGCCCAACTCTGACCTGACTCAATTGTCTTAGGTTGGTATGTGGGACTCAGTGCATTTTCGAGAGATCGCTGTGATTGATTCACCTTCTAAAAATCTTCTTGTCGTCGGCGGTGCTGACGGCATCGGTATGTGGTTGGTCAAGCACGTGTTCGGCCAAGCGCCGGACCTTGGTCGGATCACTTTAGCCGACGTGAAGCCGCTGTACCGCCCGGGTGTCCAAGGACCGTCAAATCCCGACACCAAACACCTCGGTGAGTTGGCGCGCGTTGGAAAATCAATCGACGCTCTTCGGTTCGAAAACGGGAACGAAGTTGCTGATTGGGCTACGGCCGACACTGCCGCGGCAGCGCCGGTCGAAGCGCTTGCTTTCGAAGACTATGATCTCGTGATGCTGTCGGTGCCGGAAGACCAGATTGAGGCGGTGTCTTCTGACATCTTGCCGAGCCTTCGACCCGGAGCTGCCGTTTTCGACGTGACTTCGACGAAGGCACGTGCGATATCAGCGATGCTGGAATATGCACCAAAAGGTGTTTCGGTGCTCGGCACGCATCCCTTGTTCGGGCCCGCCGTGCCAGACGTTATCGGGCAGACGTTCGTGATCGTGCCGACCGACCGCACAGACACCGATTTCTACGGCTGGCTTAAATCTTTGCTCCGCTCGCAAGGCGCTATTGTCGAAGAGACGGATGCCGAGACGCACGATCGGTACATGCTGCTCGTCCAGACTCTCGCGCACTACGCCTACCTCGTGTTCGGCAAGACGCTGGCACTTGCGTCAGAAATGGGCTACAGCTTCGATGAGTCGTTTCGGTTCAGCACTCCTCCGTATGGAATATTGACGGCCTTCACCGCGCGCATTATAGGCGGCAATCCCGGCCTATACGCGCAGATTCAAGGGAAGCCTGAATCCGACGCACTCCGTTCAATGTTCGTCGAGGCGGCAAGTGAGTTGGCCGGACAGTTCGCAAAGGGCGAATCAGAAATACTTGCTGCTATCGAAGAGATCATACAACCGTTCAAAGGGGGCGATGTCGCCCGTGCGTACGCAAACTCGATTGCCCTGGTCGACAGTGTGCAACAGAGCTACCGGGATCTGCATCGGCGGATGGAGTCGCGCGAGTTGACCATTGTTGAGGTGCGAGACCCCTTCGAGCAGCGTGCCACTTCCCGCCTTCATGTCGGAATCGTCACCGATGTGGATGGCCACAGCGTCGAGATCGCGAAGCGGCAGACCACCGTGAACGGCAAATGGTACCTGGCCTACGATGAGGAGTCCGAGTCAGCGCTCAAGAAAGCAGGTAAGGGTGTGAGGAGCGAAGCTGCGCGTATCGAGCGGCGTAATATTCGCCGCGTTTATACGACGGAGGAGACAAGAGAGTGGCGTGTCGCCAACCTCGATCATCACCAGCGGGACATCGCCGTCCTCGTGGACGACAAAGTCGACATGGAGCACATCTGCTCGGTGCTCACACGCCTCAACGACGCGGTGGTCTCAGGTGAGGTGCTCGAACCAAAGGGCGTTCAATGGCTCGAACGTTACGGCATGCACAACAAGCTGCTGCGGTTTACGGTCTTCGGGGATCGGAACACCGATGATTGTGTACGAGACCTTGTGGAATCGCTACGCCTGTTCGGGATCAGGACTCAAGATTGAGCTAAGTCGGCGCCGTGAACTTGGGGTAAGAGCCAAAAATCTTGAGCGTCGAAACATGGCCCTCAACCGCCTGAAGAGTCTCCTTCATTAGGTCTTCTTGCCTGTGTCCGGTCATGTCAACGAGAAAGACGTATCTGCCTAGCTCGTGGCGGGTAGGGCGCGATTCGATTTTTGCCAGATTGATTGATCGATTGGCGAACTCTCCCAGAACATCGTAAAGCAGGCCGGGTGCGTCCTCTTCGAATCCGAAGCAAGTGGAGGTCTTGTCGTTGCCTGTCGGCCCCGGCTTGCTCCGACCAAGGGCGACGAACCGGGTGGTGTCGTTAGGAGTGTCTGCGATACCTTCTTCGAGAATCGTTGCCCCGAATAGCTGTGCGGCCCTGCGGCTGGCGATGGCCGCTGTCGTCCCATTCTGTCTCAACGCCTCCTCTATTGCTCCAGCGGTACTCAGCGACGCGACGAGTTGCGCTTTTGGGAAGTTTCTTTCAAGATAATGGCGGCACTGTGCAAGCGCCTGTGGGTGCGACCGGACGGTTTTGATGTCCTCGCGCCGCATGCCTTCGGCGACGATCAGGCACTGCCGAATGGGCAGGATCACTTCGCTGACAATGGACAGTGTCGCGTCGTGGATCAAGTAGTCGAGGGTCATGTTGACCGAGCCCTCGATGCTGTTCTCGATTGGCACGACGGCTTCGTCCGTCTCGCCCGACTCGGCTGCCATTGCGACATCTCTTATGGACGAGTAGGGCAATCGCTCGGCTTCGGGGTCGTAGAGTACGGCAGCCTCTTCGCTGAAGGTTCCTCTCGGACCGAGGTATGCAAGGGTCTTCGGCGTCACACCGTTACTCCATCGAATACGGTTTCCAGCGAACCAAGTCAGACTTAACCAGCACCGACGGGTTCACACACGCCCTCGGCCAGCGGCCTCGGAGGACGATCGCGAGTTCCCGACCGACACGGCGGCGGCGTTCCGGCTCCATGCGGGCAGAGGCCGAGGCGACATGCGGTGACAGAATGACGTTGTCGAGCTTGAGGATTGGGTTGTCGATGTCTGGCGGCTCTTTTTCAAGCACATCGAGTCCCGCGGCACCAATCCATCCCTCCTGGAGCGCGCGAATAAGTGCCTTCTCGTCCACCGTATCGCCCCGGCTCGTGTTGATGAAGATCGCTTGTGGACTCATCAGGCGGAACTGCTCCTCGCCCATCATATGGTGCGTCTCACGGGTCGCCGGTGCGTGCATGGAGACGATGTCTGAACGCTGCAGCAACTCGGTCAATCCAACTGGCTCGACACCCGCTTTAGTCATAGCAAGTTCGCTCAGGTACGGGTCGTGGGCGATGATCCGTAGCCCGAACGGGGCCGCACGATGGGCTACGGCCTTGGAGATATTGCCGAATGAGATGAGGCCTAAGGTCATACCGAACAGGCGGGAGAAGGCATACAGGACTACCCGACCCTGCGACCATCGCTCGTCTCTCGCCATCTGGTCCATGAGCGTGACGCGCCGATAGGTCGCCAGAATCAGAGTCATGGCGTGGTCCGCGACCTCTTCAATGAAGGTGTCGGGGACGTTGGTGACTGGGATCCCCTGGTCGGTCGCCGCTGCTACGTCGATCTTATCTACACCGACGCTGCCGGTCGATATCACCTTGCAATTTTCGAGGGCCTCGATAGCGCGCCTCGTCAAGAGCGTGCGGTGCGAGTAGATGGCGTCGGCATCGCGGGCCGCTGCGATGAACTCGTCCTCGTCGTCGGTGACGATTTCCTGTATCTCAGCATCGACCTGCGCCAGGGCTTCCATCTCAAGGTCATAATTGCTGGGCTGCCCGCTCGTGGCCGTGCTCGGGGAGCGCTGAACGACTACTTTATACGTTGCCAACCTGTTCTCCTGCTTGAAGGTTCCGGGATCATGAGAAAGAATACGTGAGGAGATTGGGCGTGTCCAGCGGCAAACAGATGGGGAGTGTTGTGATACCTTGGTCGCTCGAATCATCAGTTGGGAGTCGGTTCGGTGTACATTTCTGAAGAGCCTCTGATCTCCGAGACTGAAATCGCCACAGCCGTCCGACGGCTGGCTGAGGAGATCGACACGGACTACCAGGGCAAGTCACCTGTGCTCGTCGGCGTCCTCAAGGGAGCGTTCGTATTCTTGGCGGACCTGGTCAGAGTAATGAAGACGCCCATCGGCAGTATCGAGTTCGTACGGTTGTCCAGCTACGGGTCGTCGAAAAAGACGTCGGGCACACCGGAGGTTGTCGTGGGACTTCCCGCGACCGCAGTGAAAGGTCGGCAAGTTGTCGTGATTGAGGACATCGTCGACACTGGCCTGACGACTAGCGAGTTGGTACGGCACATCAAGGAGTTCGGACCTGCCTCGGTCGCCGTCTGTGCGCTGTTGGACAAGCCGTCGCGCAGAAAAGTTCCCCTAGAGCCGGACTATGTCGGCATCACCATCCCCGACGTATTCGTCGTTGGATACGGGCTCGATTTCGACGAACGGTACCGAGAGCTAGCGGCCATCCACTCGCTGTTAGAGTAGTAGCGCATGCAGCGCATTGAGGGTGCAGGTCGTATTGACCCTGCCGAAGGCCCGATGGTAGCATGAACAAAACGGTGGATGATTTAGCGGACGAACACAACAGTATTTTGGCACGTGGACGCCTGACGCAGCATTTCGATTGCACGTCGGGCGTTTGTCGTTTCTAAGACGATGCAGAGCAAAGCTGCAATCATTCTCGCCGCTGGTAAAGGCACTCGGATGAAGTCCAGACTTCCGAAGGTGTTGCATAAGGTATGCGGCAAAGAGTTAATACGACACGTGGTTGATGCCGCCTCCGCTGCGGGGTACGAACGCATTGTCGTTGTCGTTTCTCCCGAGAACCAAGATGCCATACATCATTTGCTCGGCACGACCGTGGAACAGGTGGTGCAAGCCGAGTTTCTTGGCACAGGCCATGCCGTTCTTCAGACCCAGACACTTTTATCCGACACCGAGACAATTGCCGTGCTGAATGGCGATGTGCCCCTCATCCAGCCAGAGACCATTCGCGCCCTCTGGGAACGCCATGAGGAGCGAGCCGCGTGCGTCACCCTGGCGACCTCGATGGTGAACAACCCAACGGTGGCCAGGGTCGTTCGAGACTCCACGAACGCGATCACGGATATCGTCGAAGATCAGGACACAGACGAACAGACGAAGAAGATCAAAGAAATAAATGTGGGCTCGTACTGTTTCAATGGGGCGTGGTTGTGGGACGCTCTTGCTGATGTTGGGCCGGCAGACAACGGTGAATTCTATTTGCCCGCAGTGGTCTCGGCTGCCGTCGAACAAGGAACGCTCGTGGAGTCGGTTGAGGTCTCCGATGTTGCGGAAGCCCTCGGCATAAACAACCGGATACAACTTTCCGAAGCAGAAAAATGGATGCGGAAGAGAGTTCGAGAGCACTGGATGATGGATGGCGTATCGATGGCCGACCCGTCGACCGTGTACATCGACTCGGATGCGAGCTTAGGACAGGATACCTCCGTTTTGCCGAATACCCACGTGATCGGCAAAACACAAATCGGAGAAGGATGCGTCCTGGGCCCCAACTCGATTATTGAAGATTCTCAAATCGGCCACCATTGTCAGGTGCAATCATCGGTTGTCGAGGGCTCCGTGTTGGAGGCTCGCGTAAAGGTGGGGCCGTTCAGCCACGTTCGACCCGATTCGCACTTGGCCGAAGGAGCATATCTCGGAAACTTCGCCGAGGTTAATCGAAGCAGGATTGGGCGCAACTCCAAGTCCGGCCATTTCAGCTACCTGGGCGACGCGGATATCGGTGAGAACGTCAACATCGGTGCCGGAACGGTAACCGTGAACTATGACGGCATGGACAAGCTGCCGACGCGCATCGGCGACGGTGCGTTTATCGGTTGCGACACGATGCTGATCGCCCCTGTGACAGTCGGTGCAGGTGCACAGACTGCCGCAGGAGCGCTAGTGACAAAAGACGTTCCCGCCGACGCGCTAGCTGTTGGTATGCCTGCTAGGCTGAGAGAGAGAAAAGACCGAAGTGACACAGGAGAAGACTCCTCGTAGGACGGGGAGTGGAAAATTTTGGATCCTGACAGTAGCAGCTTAATACCGCCCATATTCCTGGTAATCGCCCTGGTTATACAGGTGTTCGTGGTACGCGCCGAGGCAAGTCTCGCTGCGGTGGAGCGCCTCGAACGATTACAGCAAGCCGTCGCACCTCGCTCGCCGCGCTCACGCGCACTCCGAACCCTCGACCGATTACCCCTTGAGGCGCCCATCATCCTTTCGATCTTCAGGCACGTTTCCGTCGCCATGGCCGTGCTTTCGAGCGCGTCGTTCGCGATCCTGTTCTGGGAAGGAAATTGGTTCGCAGTTACCGGCGCGGCGCTTGTCGGTCTCTCGTCAGTCGGTGTCGTGCGATTGTTTCTAGACCGTAACTCTTCCGAGAACAACGGCAACAACGGCAACGGCCACAGTACAAGCTCGTCGGGAGACGTTTTGACGTCAGATCTGAATCTGGCACTCGACAACGAAGGGGAGCCGCTCGAAGAATTCGAGATGCGGATGATTCGCGGCGTCGTGCAACTGGATACGACGACCGCCCGCGAAATCATGGTGCCGCGTGTCGACATGAAGGCGGTCGAGATTGGCACGCCGCTGACCGGCGTCGTGGAACGCATGATCGAGTCAGGCCATAGTCGTCTTCCGGTGTACAAAGATGACCTCGATCATGTCGAGGGACTCATCTACGCCAGGGACGTCCTCAAGATTCTTAACGAAGGCTCGGAGAACGGTGCTGTGCTAACGCAAGGAGTGCTGCGAGATCCGCTGTTTATCCCTGAAACGAAGACTCTCGAGGAATTGTTGACCGAGTTCCAACAGCGGCGAGTCGCCATTGCAATCGTCATAGACGAGTATGGTGGAGTCGAGGGGCTGGTCACTATTGAGGACCTTCTGGAACAGATCGTCGGCGAGATTGAGGACGAATTCGACGACGGCGAGCCCGAAATCGAGCAGATAAACGATAACGAATACATCATCGATGCCCGTTCAGGGCTTGACGACCTCCGCCAACGTCTCAACATAACCGTCGATGCCGACGGGTTCGATACTGTCGGCGGACTGATATATCAGCAGCTTGGGAAAATACCCTCCACGGGAGATACGATTACGTTCAATGGACTGACCATTGAAGTCGTATCGACGGTCGGACGCCGACTGAAGAAGCTCAAGGTTACTAGTCATTCAAGATCGGGTTAGCGGCCGCTAGAACCGCTAGATACCGAGAACGACTCTGCTAGATCGTGATGCCGACTGACTCAGCGGCCTTGACGATGGAACTCCAGACATCATCGTGCATGGGGATACCTGTCCGTGACCGCTCCGCCCGTGCCCGGGTCTCAGGATCACCCGGCACCATCACCTCTGTAAACCCCGGCGCTGGTGGGACAGCCCTTGCCTCTCGGATGATTTCGTCGGCGCGTTCCTTGAAGTTGCTCATGGGACGGTGAACGTCGGCTCGTATGGCGATGATCGTCACTCCCTGATGCGCCATTGATGGAGTACCCATTCCCTCATTGTCGATGGCGTCCGAGCCCACCAGCACTTGGCCCAGGAACTCCACGGCCATCATCAGCGCGTAGCCCTTGTGCCCTCCGAATGGCAGCAGCACGCCACCGTCCTGAGTCGCTGATGGGTTGTTCGTGGCGTAACCGTCTTTGTCTATGACTGTGCCAGATGGCAACTCGTCGTTCCGCATTTTGTAGAGATTTACCTTGGAGTTCGCCATAGACGTTGTGGCAAAATCAAAAACCATTGAAGGTTCCTCGTTGGCTGGGAAGCCCATTGCGATCGGGTTGGTACTGAGCAGCCCTTCTCTCCCGCCATACGGGGCTGCCGCCTTATGACCCATGGAGTATCCGGCACCGCACACGATGCCCACCACGCCCTCGGCGGCTGCCAGTTCCGCGTATTCGCCAAGGCGGCCGATATGTTCTGTCCGAATCGCCCCCACGACCGCCACGTCGTGCTCCTTGGCTTTCTCGATAGCCACCTCTGTAGCGAACTTCGCTGTTACATGGCCAAACGTCCAGTTGCCATCGACCAAGGCTGTGTTCGCCGTTTCGCGAAGAATGGCGGGACGGGCAGTGCCGTCGATCTTGCCCTCTAAGACGGCCTCGACGTACCTCGCGAGGTGAAACACCCCGTGTGTATCTACGCCACTCATATTGGCCGAGACAAGCGCATCGGCCATCCGTGACGAGTTTTCGGGGCTCACTTTAGCCCCATCGAGAATTCGCTTGACGATATCGTGGAGTTCCCGTTCCGTTTTCCTTTGCATATGCCCCCTAAACTCCCTGGACTAGAATTGGCGCGAGTTCGTTCGACACGAATCCGTGGTCGTTGCTATTACACGAAACTCAGACCAGCGTTCGCGATAGGTGAGCAACAGGTTACCACGCGGGCGGGCTGACCACTACGTGCTTGTAGAATGGAGCAATTTCTCGAATCGAGGGGCGTCCTGAAATTACATTCGCTTGACAGTCCCTAGGTGCTTTGATAGGTTGCCGATGCCCCTGATACCAGTGTCAGCGCTTCCTATTCCAATATTCGAAAACAAGGCGGGCCACCTAATGCAGCAGCGCAGAATTCCCAATACCGACCTGGACGTGTCTGTCGTCTGTCTTGGCACGATGACGTTTGGTTCGCCGGTCGATCAAGATGGAGTCAGCAACATCATTCACTGGTGTCTCGACAACGGCATCAACTTCATCGACACGGCGGATATGTATGAAGGGTACACTCGCTCTCTTGGTTCGCCTGGCGGCAAGTCGGAGGCATATATCGGTGAGGCGTTGAAGGGGCGGCGTGAACAGGCAATTGTCACGACCAAGGTCGGCAACCCCATCGGAGACGACAGGTACCAAGGTACTGGGCTTGGACGCGATCACATACGGCACCAAATTGACGCAAGTCTTCGTCGTTTACAGACCGACTATGTCGACATATACGAGATGCACTGTGACGACCCGGACACTCCGTTGAAGGAATCGGTCGAAGCTATGGTCGAGTTGATCCAGGAAGGGAAAGTCCGTCACTGGGGCTTCTCGAACTTCGACCCGAGCGACATTCACGACATGATCGCGATCTGTGACGCGAATGGCTGGTCTCGTCCCGTGATCGCCCAGCCACAGTTGAGCTGGCTCGAACGAGGCTCTGATGAGGCGTATATCCCGGCGTGCATCGAGTACGACATCGCGGTTACACCGTACCGTACGCTCCAGTCCGGACTGCTGACGGGAAAGTACAAGCGTGGTGAAGCGGTTCCGGAAGGAAGCCGGGCCGAGGAGTCGTCGTGGCTCTCAGATCCTGGCGATGACGTTTGGGACAAGATCGAGCAATTCGAGAGTGAGGCCGAGTCTGCGTCCCTCTCATCGGTCCAGTACGCCGTCAAGTGGATACTCGACCGGCCGGGCGTGACCAGCGTCATTGTCGGCTGCAAACGACCTGACCAACTTCAGCCCTTAGTAGACATCTTCGCCTGATTGGTGTCTCAACGCAGCTCTGATCTTACTATGACAGCGGAGTAGTTCATGTCGTCTTCCAAAACTGTTACGGGCAGCCACTTGATTGGAAAAGCCCTCCAACTAGAGGGTGTTTCCAACATTTTTACCCTGGCTGGCGACCATAACTTGCCCACTCTCAACGCGTTTTCTGACATGGATTTTCGGATCATCGATACGCGGCATGAGGCAGCGGCGGTCCACATGGCGGATGCTTGGGGAAGAATAACTGGTCAGCCTGGAGTAGCGACCTACACGACACCAGGATTTGCGAACGCAATACCTGGCCTCAGCAGCGCGATGTACTCCGAGTCGCCGCTGCTGTCGATCAGTGGTTCGGCCCCATTGCGCGAATTGGGGCGGGGGGCCATGCAGGAGATTGACCAGATCGGTATGGCAAAGCCGACCACCAAGGACGCGTGGATGGTCACTGACGTACGACGCATCCCCCACATGATCGCGCAAGCGCTGCGTCTCGCGTACTCCGGACGTCGTGGACCGGTTCATCTGACTATTCCTATCGACATCCAGGAGCAGGAGGTGTCTGAGGATCAGGTTACGTTCTTCCAACCGGAAGAGTATCGAAGCACTGCACCAGTTATTGCCACCGGAGAACAGATACGTCAGGCTATCGCAATCCTGAATGGGGCGGAAAGGCCGCTCATCGTGGCCGGAAGCGCAGCAGCGTACACCGGCTCGGGTGAGACCCTGCAAAAGTTCATTGAGACCACTCGGATACCGCTTATGACTGAGGCAACGGCCCGCGGGCTGGTCTCCGACGAGCATCCGTACAGCGCAGGGTTTTACGACAATGGCCTCAACCAGGCGGTGCGCAAGCTGCGCGAGGCCGACGTGATCTTGCTGCTCGGCATGAAGCAGGACATTATCATTGGCTATGCCCTCCCGCCGACCGTTTCGCCGGACGCGAAGATCGTTCAGGTCGATCCATCGCCCGCTGAGATCGGGCGTAATAGGGGAGTGACGGTCGGCATTGTAGGCGATGTTGAGGCGGTAGTGGAGCAAATGATTACCGAGGCTGCAAAACAAACGTGGCGCGATCTACCCTGGCTCAAAGAACTTCAGACAGTGCGCAACGACCAGCGCTCACAATTGGAAGCGTTAACTGTGCCCAGTACGCCGATGCACGCGCTGCACGTTCACAAGACGCTGCTTGACTTGATTGACGAAGACGACTTTCTGGTCTTCGACGGCGGTGACTATTGTCATTGGGGTCGCGCATACCTGCCCGCTAGAACGCCTCGGACCTGGCTGTACTTTCCGGCTATCGGGATGCTCGGCATGGCTATTTCGACGGCGATGGCAGCGAAGTTGGCCTATCCTGACCGTAGGGCAATCGTCATCTCCGGCGACGGCGCTTTCGGCTTCAACGCTATGGAGTACGACACAGCAGTCCGCCACAATATCGCCATCACGACGGTACTCGGCAACGACGCGTCCTGGGGTATCGACCGGCAGATACAGCTGCAGGTCTACGGCAAGCCTGTGGCAACCGACCTGTTGTCGACTCGATACGATCAGATGGTGACGGCTCTTGGCGGAGAAGGACTGTATGTCCAAGACCCCGCCGACCTCCGTGGAGCACTGACACAGGCGTTGAACTCCAGTCAACCTTCGCTGGTAAACGTAGAGGTTCAGCGTGCGATAAGTCCAAGAGGTCAGGCCGCTGTCGACCGTTGGAAGAGTACAGTTCCTCAGCCGTATTAGCCGACTCGGAGCCGTTTCGCATCCCGTATCCCCGTGTCGAGGTGAATGTTGACAGACGATCTCCCCCAGATATCACACATCTACCAGAATCATCATCTGGACTCCACCCGCTGGGAGCGCTTCGTTCCGCGTGACGACGACATCGTCATTTCAACGTCCTACAAGTCTGGCACGACATGGACCCAGATGATCGTGGCGGGTCTAGTCTTTGGTGCAGAAGAAGCACCTTACCAGGTCATGGAATTGTCTCCGTGGGTAGACTCACGCTACCGGGATATTGACTCAGTCATTGAGCGCTTGGACTCACAGAATCATCGGCGGTTCATCAAGACTCACCTGCCGCTTGACGGCCTGCCCTACTACTCACAGGTAAAGTACATCGTCACCGGCAGAGACGCGCGAGACGTGTGTATGTCCCTGTGGAATCATTACTCGAACTACACGGAGGCGTTTCACAATCGAGTCAATACGGTCCCCGGCCGAGTCGGTCCTCCGTTACCGCTATGCCCTGGCGACGTCCGAACCTTCTGGCGGAACTGGATAAGTCGCGGCTGGTTCGATTGGGAGAGCGACGGATATCCGTTCTGGACGAATCTTGGACATACTCAGTCGTGGTGGGACTACCGCCAGTTACCGAACATACTTTTCGTGCACTTTGCGGACCTTTTGAACGACTTGTCTGGTGAGATTCGAAGAATCGCCGACTATCTGAACATCGAGATTTCCGACGAGAGCCTTGCCTTCGTCACCAACGCGGTGCGCTTCCCGGCAGTAAAGGCGAACGCGCAAAAAGTTATTCCGAACGCTCAGGACGCATTCGTCGGCGGCGCGGACACGTTCTTCAATAAAGGCACGAACGGACGATGGAAATCCGCTCTCACCTTAGACGACATAGGGATGTATCACGAAGCAACTGCACGGATATTGTCGGCAGATTGCGCGCAATGGTTGGAGACCGGGCGACGGATCGACGGGTTGACGGAGGCATGACCCTTGATAACAGTTGCGCCGCATCCACTCGCTTCGGGTCGACAGATACCGGGCGTCGCTAAAGTGAAGCGCACTGTATAATGGCGATGTATTCTCGGTCACTGGATTTGTTGGAGATATGCTCGCCAAGACTCAAACCTGCGCTGTAGTTGGACTCGAAGGATACGTTGTCGAGGTTGAGGTGGATATCTCACCTGGACTCCCTGCGTTCCACATCGTTGGCTTGCCCGACACCGCCGTTCAGGAAGCCCGTGAACGTGTTCGTGCTGCCATCCGCAACTCCGATTGCGAGTTTCCGATGCGGCGTATCGCGGCCAGCTTGGCGCCAGCCGATCTTCGGAAAGCTGGCCCGTCCTACGATCTTCCGATAGCGCTAGCGCTCCTGATGAGTTCCGGACAGCTTTCGGACACCCCGCCGCTGAGCATGTTTCTCGGCGAACTGGCGCTGGATGGCCGGCTCCGACACACGAATGGCATTCTGCCGATGACCGCGGTCGCAAGAGACGAAGGTTTTCAGCGCGTGTTCGTTCCAGAGCCCAATGCCGGTGAGGCGGCGCTGGTGGACGGCATTGAAGTAATCCCAGTGCGCTCGCTGGCGCAGGCTGTGGCGCATATCCGTGGTGAGGAGCAGATATTGCCCTGGTCGCGCCGCGTGGCTCCAGTCGATGGGCACGCATTCGGCGTCGAATCGGAGCGCACCAACACCAACGACGGTCATCCTCCAGGTGGCGTCGATCTCGGCGACATTCGGGGTCAGGAGCACGCCAAGAGAGCGCTGGAGGTAGCTGCCGCCGGCGGACACAATCTCCTGATGAGCGGGCCACCCGGCAGCGGCAAGACGCTTCTCGCGCGGTCGATGCCATCGGTTATGCCGAGTCTGACTAACCAAGAGGCGCTTGAAGTCACGAAGATATACAGCGTCTCCGGTTTATTGCCGTCCTCCTCGCCACTGATCAGCTACCGGCCATTCCGCTCGCCACACTACACGATTTCGAATGCAGGTCTCGTAGGCGGAGGGACGATTCCCAAGCCGGGCGAGATTACGTTGAGTCACCGAGGGGTGCTCTTCCTCGACGAACTCCCTGAGTTCGGACACACCGTGCTCGAAGTTCTGCGCCAGCCCATCGAAGACAAGATTGTGACAATCAGCCGCGCCAAGGGCAGCATCACGTATCCGGCCAACTTCATTTTGGTCGGCGCGATGAACCCCTGTCCATGCGGATATTATGGTGACCCGATCAAGGAATGTACGTGTAGTTCGTCACAGGTGAGCCGGTACAAGAACCGCATTAGCGGGCCGCTGCTCGATCGTATAGACGTGTTTGCTGAAGTGCCTCGCATCGAATACGAGAAGCTGGTCGCTCCCCCGAATGCCGAGACATCAGCACAGGTGCGTGAGCGCATCAAGGGAGCGAGAGACATCCAGCGAAAGCGCTTCGAAGGCACGAGCCTCATCACCAACGCCGAGATGGGGGCAGTCGAGGTCTGGGACTACTGCCAACTCGATGATGCGGCCCAGACTCTGATGCAGGCCGCGATGAAACAAATGCACCTGTCTGCACGTGGCTTCCATCGTGTACAAAAACTCGCGAGAACCATCGCGGACCTTGCAGGCTCCGACAAAATTGAGGTCACCCATATCGCCGAGGCGCTGCAATACCGACCGTCGGCATGGACCTGAGATATACTGAACCTACTTCAACCGTGCGAGAAAGGAGGCGAGCCATGGCTACCAAAACCAAGCTGATGACCGCAGTCGAGCTATTGGTCATGCCTTCGTCGGACGATGGCACCCGCTACGAGCTCGTGCGAGGGGAGTTGATAGAAATGGCACCTGCGGGAGACCAACATGGAGCAATTGCCTTCACGATTGCGAACATTCTCGGAACTCACACACGAGGTAAGGACCTCGGGCGAGGCTACACAGCCGACACGGGATTTTTTCTCACTCACGACCCTGACACCGTCAGAGCTCCTGACGTGGCGTTCATATCGAAGGATAGGCTCCCTTCGGACCGACCGCGCAAAGGTTTTACCGAGGTCGCGCCCGATCTAGCCGTCGAGGTAATCTCCCCAAGTGAATCAGCGACGAGTATCAACGCAAAAGTCGAGGAGTATTTCGTCGCAGGCACACGCCTCGTATGGGTCGTCTACCCCGATACAAAGTCGGTAGCGGTCTACCGTTCCATCAAGGAGGCGGTTGTCCTACATGTAGACGACGTGCTGGATGGTACACCGATCTTCGAGGACTTCCATGTAAAAGTCTCCGAGTTTTTCGAGTAGGTTCGACCGAAGCGAGGTAGATGATGCCACTTCGAGATCTGATAGCCGGAATCGTGATTCTGGTAGCGTTCTTGGCCCTCGCCTGCGGTGCGAAGGAAGACCCGTTTGCCATCGGTGAGCGTGGCAATTCGGCCTCAAATCCTACGGTCCAGCCAGCTGCCGCCTCAAGCCAGCCACAGTCAACGGACGCAACTGCGGCCTCGGTTTCGACTGACGATACGGAAGAAACATCCGGGCCGCAGCCACCGCCGCAGGACGAGTTGATAAAATTCGCCAACTGGGAAGACAGTCCCCTTAAACTGGTCAACTGGATGGCAGGGTACATCGTTGCGCACGGCCTCGACCGTCCAGTGCGGATCATTGACGTTGAAGATGGTGCGTATCAGGAATCCCTCGTGCAGAACGATGTCGATATCGTTTTCGCCGCCGATCCTGCCTGGGCCGACGAGCAGGCTGAAGCGGGCAACGTGGTTCTGTTGGGCAACGCCTCGCCGACGGACGGCGCGCTGTCGATTGTCGTGCATCCCAGCATGTTGCGGCGCGCCCCGGATGTCATTGAGCTTCTCGAAAACTTCGTGATGGACAGCGAAGTACTCGAACAGCAGTCTGCCAGGATTCGAGGCGGCAGAGTTGGGCTCAAGGAGAATGCCGTCGGTCTGGATATTATGAAAAAGTCGCCGGACGTCTGGACTCATTGGGTGGGCGCGGAGATCGTGGCCTTGGTCCTGCAAGCTATCGAGGACGGGAAAATCGGCCACTGCCGCGAGTTCGTGAACTATGCTCCGGGCCAGCAGGGCAACGAAGGTTCCCGGTACTGTAAGGACGATCCCACCAAGACCTCCGGCAACGCATAGCCGATGATCTATCACCTCGCGATATCCAGTGAATGGGACGATCAGGCCGAGAGAGCACATTACGCGCCAGTTCGTTTCGAGGACGAGGGGTTCATACACTGCTCCGAGAAGCATCAACTGGAAGGCGTCGCCAACAGGGTCTTTTCTGGCAGGGATGATCTTTTGTTGCTGAAGCTCGACCCGACGCGCCTCGAATCGGACACAACCTACGAGAGTGGTGGGTCGATGAAGTTCCCGCACATCTATGGCAAAATCGACAAGGCATCGGTGATCGACATCGTGCCCATTCGTTGTAACTCCCATGGGACATTCGGTGGCGTATTCGACGGCCTCGAATAGAAAGTCAAGCGCAAGAAAGAATAACCAATGACTGACAATAAAGACGACAAATTCACGCTCATCAAATCCGCACGGCTCATCGACGGAACGGGTATCGCGCCCCTGGAACGTGGAGCGGTCCTGACGAAAGGCGATTCGATAATAGCAGTGGGAACCGAGGGTTCGGTCGTCCCTCCCGAAGGTGCGCCCGTCGAGGAGTTCGACTATGGAGACGGGACAGTACTGCCTGGGCTAATCGATTCGCACGTTCACCTGATCGGCATTGGCGACGGGCGCAAAGGCGACGAACTCGTGACATTGCCGGATGAAGTGCTCACTGTTCAGGCGGCGCAGAACGCGAGAAAGCACCTCTACTCAGGGGTCACCACCGTCCGTGACTGCGGTGCGAAGAACCGTACGACATTCTTGCTGCGTCAGGCGATGGATATGGGAATCACCGAGGGCCCACGACTGGTGCTGTCGGGCAGACCGATGGCCATCGTCGGCGGCCACCTGAGCTATTTTGGTATCGAGGCAACAGGTGTGGACGAGTGCCGATCTGCTGTACGGCAACTCATAAAAGAAGGGGCGGACTTCATCAAAATCACGGCAACCGGCGGCAGTACGGCTACGTCTCATCCCCTAGCCCCATCGTTCAACGTCGATGAGATGACAGCCATCGTCGAGGAGGCGCACAAGTTCGGCAAGCACGCCGCTGCCCACTGTGCCTCATCACAGGGAATGCTCAACGCGCTCGATTCCGGCATTGATACGATCATCCACGGCTATCACAAGGACACCGACGACTCCTGGAATTTTCGGCCTGAGATCGCCGACCGAATCGCAGAGCGGGGTGTTTTCGTTAACCCTACGATCCACCAGTCGCGCAACCGCATCTGGCGTCTTGAAGAAAAGGCCGAGACCGAGGGACTGACCCCAGAAGAGCAGGCCAATCTGGACGAAAGTAATTGCATCCAGGAACTCAAGCACGACCAGGTTACTCGGATGGTCGACGCGGGCGTCAAGCTGACGGCCGGGTCAGACTCTGCGTGGTCGTTCATGCCGATGGGCCTATTCCAACACGAGATCGAATCACACGTTGTCGTCGGCTTGTCGCCGATGGAGGCGATTGTCTCCGCGACCGGTGACGCTGCCAAGTCCTGCTGGATAGACGACGAGGTAGGTACGCTCGAAGCGGGTAAACAAGCCGACCTGCTCGTCGTCGACGGCGACCCATCGAAAAACATCAACGCGCTGCTGAACGTTGTGGACGTGTTCAAGGGCGGCGCGAAAGTCGACCGCGGGAATTACGTCTAGCTACTGCCTAACGAGCTTCTGCAACGACCGCACCTCTCGTGGCGGGTCGAGTCGTGCGCCGTGCGTGGTGTAGGACACCTCGGCGACGTAGATATCGCCTTGGGAATCGAAGGCGATGCCGTGTGGGGCGATAAACTGGCCCGATCCCAGGCCCTTTGGCTCTTCGCCGACGCGCGATAGTACGTTGCCATCCAGGTCGAGCACCGTCGCGCGAGGTCCAAGGCGTTTGGCGGTCCAGTTGCCCATACCGCCTGGATTGTCCGGTATGCCGGCATAGAACTCGCCGACATATGCAATCCCATTGCCGCGGTCGATGGCAATGCAGGCGGCCATCGCTAGGTCATTCCACTGGGCCAGGAAACTTCCCGAGGGGTCAAAGACCTGAACCCTATGGTTCTCGCGATCTGCGACGTAAACGTTGCCGTCAGTGTCCGTCGCGATGTTATGGACGACGTTGAACTCGCCGGGGTCGGTGCCCGACTGACCCCACGAGAAAAGCAGTTTGCCGTCAGCCGCGTACTTGTGAACGGCCGCGTTGCTGTAGCCATCCGAAACATAGAAGTCACCTGTGTTCTGGTCGATGGCCGCATGTGTGGGGTTACTAAATGGCTTCCCACTCATTCGTTCAGAGGCCATGCCCTTCTCCCCCAGCGTCATCAACAGCCGACCGTCCAACGAGAATTTTCGGACAGTATGGTCGCCGGCATCGACGCAGTACAACGAATCGTCCGGTCCAACGGCTGCGCCGTGAGGATTGGTGAAGATCCCTTCGCCCCACGAGCGAATGAAATCCCCGTTGCGGTCAAGGACGATGATCGGGTGGTCACCTCGGTTGAAGACGTATACGTTATCGTTCGCGTCAACGGCCACAGACGTGGCCTCTTTGTACGACCATCCATCGGGCAGGTTTCCCCAATCGTCGCCGGATACTTCGTATGTGTATTCGCCGCTGCCAAGGACTACCATCGTTCGCCTCCTACGTTTTGTCGCCAGTTTTCGTCGACTCGGGCCATAGCCCGAGTTTTAACATGACTCCTATCAACCGCTCAGTTCGCTCCTGTCTGACCTCTTCCGGGTTTTGACTACCCCAATCGTAAAACCCCTTACCGGACTTGAGACCCAGTTCTCCGCGCTTGACCTTGTCAACGACGTAGGGCTGCGGCCCAGGTGAGGTGTTCAGATGAGGCCACATCTCCCGCGACAACGCAACGTTGAGATCGAGACCGCCAAGGTCGCGCTGCTCCAGGGGCCCGGACACCATGAATCGTAGCCCAAAGCTCATCTGCACCGCCATGTCGATGTCTTCGGGACTTGCGACCCCTTCCGAAAGGAGATGCGTCGCTTCCCGCACGAGCGCCGATTGCAGCCGATTTGCCACGTACCCTGGAACGTCTTTCTCGATGCGGATTGGTCGCTTACCGCATGAACGCCATATTGAAACAGTCCTGTCCATCGTTTCGTCGGAGGTCTGCGGCCCACGCGATACCTCGACAAGCGGGACGATTTGCGCTGGCAGGAAGAAGTGTGATCCGACGACTCGCTCTTGGTGTACAAGGTGCTCTGTCATATCTTGAATCGAGAGCCCTGACGTGTTCGACGCCAGGATCGTGTCTGGCCGGGTAAATCGGTCGAGATCAGCGAATAGTTCTTTCTTGAGATCGAGGTTTTCCGGCGAGGCCTCGATCACGAAATCAGCAGATTCGACAGCTTCTTTGAGATTGGCCGTCGTACGGATATGGTTGATGGCATTGCCAGCCTCGGCCTGATTGACAAGACTGTGCTTCACGAGAGAGGCGAGACTCTCTCGGATTCGGGTCATTGCCAGATTGAGAGCGTCACTCGACACATCGTAGAGCATCACCGTGCCCGCTCGCATAGCAAGCACTTGCGCGATGCCGTGCCCCATCAGGCCTGCGCCGACCACCGCCATTACGGCGCTTTGATCACTCAATCGATCTGGTCCTTTGCCACACTATACGCCCGTCCCTCGGCTTGCCGGCAATCGACATCGGGGGCGTCGTCAGAGTCAGGGTGTCGCCGTCTAAATCAACATACCTGACTTGCTCGGTCCCGACACGGTTCGGAAAAAGGGCCGCCTCTATCCTGTGGATCACGCGGTCGCCTTGATATTCGTACTTGCCGCAGTACGAGACGTAGGTGCTGGCTGCGGCGATGTTCTCTTGGTCGGTCGCGCCTCGTAGATCACCGGACGCGAAGTTCGTCCGATCAGCCGCCATCATGCCGACAGACATGTATCCGTCAGAGGTGTACATGATGTAGCCCGTCGCGTCCGGGCCCAGGGGGTATAACACTTCGCCATCGCTATGTGCCTCGTACGAAACGAGCCGCCACGCGCCGATCAGTGGGTTCGCCGTCATCACCTTCTCCTTTTGACCGAGCTAGGGTCGTATTATACCGGCGCTGTATACTGACCGAAACAGGGAGGCACACTTATGCGAGCTTGGACACTTGCCCTCGAATACGACGACGAGAAAAACATCACCGCCGGAAGCACAGACCTGCTAAACGACGCCATTAGGCGTGCTGCCGACCTGAGTATATACACGGAGTTCCACCACGGCGAGCACATCGACACTTCGTCGGACAGCCCCGAGCTTATCCGTGAGGTCGCTCAGCGTGGCGTGACGTATCTCATCGACGACCGCTGGAGTGCCGGGATCATCACCCAGCGCCAGCCCATCGAGCCGCCGGAGGGCTTTGGGCCTCGACCATCGCTGTCGTTTTTCATGTACAACCAGAATGGGCTTCAAGCCGCTTGCCGTCCGTTCATCGATGGCCCCCCTTCTCCGGTGCAGCCCAACGACGACCCGCCGCCGTTCCACAGTGAGATGGGGAAGATGAAAGTGTTTGGTGGTGCTGACCAGGGCACCAACGCTCCGAGCAGCAGCTTCATGTACGCCTTCGACAAGATACGGTATTGGGTTCGTGACGAATGGGAGGAGATTCTTTCTCACACGGATGACGGGACTATTGTTTCAGGATCACTCGACGACTTGGTAAAGGCTTTTGAAGTTGGTGCCGAAATGAAGGTTGGCATTCGAGGACTGTGCAACTATCTCGCTGAAGAGTCTGGAGACGTTATCGACCACGAGGTTTTCATAAATCTGCATGCCTATTACTACTACACCGACATCCGCCAATTAATGGGTGCTACGTTCCCGCTGGTGCGGCTGCGACCCAGCATTCCGCTGGAATACCAGAGCAAGGGTTGGGATTTCGGGTGGGTGATGACGCGAACGGACGGTCATGTAGCGCTGATGATGTACGACCCATACACGTTGCGGCCTCGGCGAGCGTTCGCCCGATGCGCAATTCGGTGGTTCGTCAAGTAGTCGGCTAGCTTTTCAAGCCGACAGCATGGCCTTCCCAACCCCACGCCGGGTCGAACTCAACTCCTAGATGTGTAAGGATGGTCGGAGGAATGTCCACACTGACCGGCGCAGGCTCGATTCGCCCGGTCATTGTCGAGTCTCCGCTAATGATCAAGAACACCGTCCGATGCTCCGGCACATCATCGCCATGCCTGTATTTTTTGTCTTCTGGGCCCCTGACGTCTGAGCCTCCATGGTCGGTTGTCGCGACTATTAGCCATTCTTCTTGAGCGTATGTGGGCCGAGCCGACAACGCCGTGATGATCTCTCCAACGTAGGAGTCGATCTGAGAGATTGCATCGACGTACTCTCGGGCCTTCGCCGAGTACCCATTCCGGTGACCCGCACCATCCACATCATCGAAGTGCAAGAACAGCATGTCGAGCCTGCTTTCGGCCAACAGGCGAACGGCGGCGTCCGTGACTTCTTCGTCTATCGGGTATGCCATCGACTGGTCGGCACCGCTAACGATCTGAGAATGTATCGGCTCCCAATGGACGATTGAGGCAGTGTACAAATCGGGTCTAAGCTCCCTCAGTCTCTTGAAGAAGTGAGGGTATTGGTCGAAGCGTTCGCCGGCCATCGAGTTGTTGATGACGCCGTGTTTGTCCGGCCATACACCGGTGAGGACACTCGCCCACGATGGGCCGCTTTTGGTCAAAGCACAGGTCTGTGCATCGAAGCTGTACGCGCCACCGCCGATTAGCTTGTCTATGTTCGGGGTTTGGGCGGCCTGAAGCGCGTCAGGCCGGCACCCGTCGATGCCGACGATCAATACCTTTGGCTTCCGTGTCGTCGTCATGAATCGAGGCCACCGATCATTCAGGAATGGTATCCTCTAGTATAGGCTCAGCACCGAATTATTGCTCTCGGAGATACGTAATTGTCCTTCCTCGACGACGTGCCGATCATCCCGAGACTCGTGCTATTCGGCAACCCGGACAAGGCCTCGCCCCGTCTCAGTCCAGATGGCACCAGACTGGCATACATCGCCCCTATCGATGGAGTCATGAACGTCTGGGTCAGCGCTGCTAATGATCCCTCGGAGGCCAACCCTATCACGTCGGACAAGATGCGCGGGATTCGCATTTTCTTTTGGGCGCACACCAATAGCCACATTATCTATCTCCAGGACAAGGATGGTGATGAGAACTGGCATGTGTACAGCGTCGACCTGTGCGCCGGCACGACGACCGACCTCACACCCTTTGACGGTGTGCAGGCCCAGATTCAGGAAGTGAGTCATCGGGTCCCCGAAGAGATCGTCGTGGGCTTGAATGACCGCGATCCCGAGTATCACGACCTGCACCGCGTTAACGTCAGCACCGGGGAAAGGCATCAAATACTACAGAACGACGACTTTGCCGGATTCATCTTAGACGAGGACTATAACGTTCGGTTCGCTTATCGACTGACGCCGGATGGAGGAAGCGAGACGTTTCACTCGACGAGCGACGGCGGCTGGGCGTCCTTCATGCACCTGGGGCCGGAAGATTACTTGACCACTCAGATACATGGCTTTGATGAGAGCGGAAGAGTCGTGTACATGGCCGACAGCCGGGACCGGGATACTGCGGGACTCGTGGCCGTGGATATCGGCACCGGTGAGACGACTATCATCGCTGAAGATGGGCGGGCTGATATGAGTGATTTCATGCTCCATCCGATGAGAAACACTGTCGAGGCCGTAGCGTTTACGTACGACCGGAAACGATGGACGGCTCTCGAAGAGGATGTGGACGAAGATTTCAAGTTTCTCGCTGCCGTCCAGGACGGCGAAATGGAGATCGTAAGTCGGTCGCTCGAAAATTCTTCGTGGGTAGTCGGATACTCCATGGATGACGGCCCGACTCGGTACTATCACTACGATAGGGCATCCAAGAACCCCACGTTCCTATTTGTGGACCGTCCCGAACTCGACGATCAGCCCCTCGTAAAAATGCACTCAGTGAACATCGTCTCGCGCGATGGGCTCGAATTGGTTAGCTATTATGTCTTACCGCCGGGTTCGGACTCCGAGAGCGAAGGAATACCAGACGAACCGCACCCCATGTTGTTATTCGCTCATGGTGGGCCGTGGGGCCGTGACGAGTGGGGCTATGACCCTGTGCATCAGTTGTTTGCGAACAGAGGATACGTCGTTTTGAGCGTGAACTTCCGTGGGTCAACCGGATTTGGTAAGAAGTTTGCGGACGCGGGCAGGATGGAGTGGGGCGGCAAGATGCAGGAAGACTTGATCGACGCGGTCGATTGGGCTATCGACGAGGGCATCGCCGACCCTGCACGTATCGCGATTATGGGAGCCAGCTACGGCGGCTACGCGGCCCTGATGGCTATGACCTCGACTCCCGACACCTTTGTATGTGGCGTGGACATCATGGGGCCATCGAACCTTCTTACGTTCATGGAATCGATCCCGCCGTACTGGCAGCCGCAAGTCGACTTGTTTGCCGCACGTATAGGAGACCACAGGACAGACGAAGGACGCAGGTTCCTCACAGACAGGTCTCCAATGACCTATGCCGACAAAATCAAAAAGCCATTGTTGATCGCCCAGGGGGCCAACGACCCTCGCGTGAAACAAAGTGAATCGGACCAGATAGTCAACGTCATGCGTGAAAAGGGCATTCCGGTTACCTACGCGTTATTTCCAGACGAGGGGCATATGTTTGCCCGGCCCGTCAATTACTTGGGGTTGGCAATAGTCGCGGAAGCCTTCCTCGCGAAGCATCTCGGCGGGAGATACGAAGATATTCCTCCGGGACTATACGGCTCGTCGATGACAGTGCCGGTAGGAGCCGAATTAGTGCCAGGCCTGCAGGAGGCACTGACGACAACCCCGCCTGCGGGATAGAATAGTTGAAAAGTGACCGCTGGGTCGGACCGTTACAAGGAGTCGAGCATGGCCACGCCTATCCAAAAAATTCAGGAGACCGGACAATCGGTATGGTATGACAATATCAGCCGCGGGATGATCGAGTCGGGCGAGCTTCAGAAGCTCATAGACTCAGGCATCACCGGCCTCACGTCGAACCCGACTATCTTCCAGAAGGCGATCACCGGATCATCCGATTACGACGCCGCACTAGACGACCTGGCGAAGGCCGGCAAAAGTGATAGCGAGATATTCGAGGCCTTGGGCATCGCAGACATCCAGGCCGCCGCTGACCTGCTGCGTTCAATCTTCGACCAGACGCGCGGCGATGACGGGTACGCTTCGTTCGAGGTGAATCCCCATCTAGCTCACGACACTGATGGCACCATCGAAGAGGCCCGGCGTCTGTTCGCGGCCATCGACCGGCCCAATGTCATGATAAAGGTTCCGGCGACACCGGAGGGCATTCCCGCCGTCAAACAGCTCATCGGAGAGGGAATCAACGTTAACGTCACGCTGATTTTCTCGCTCGAATCGTACAAGCAGGTCATCGAGGCATATATCTCCGGGCTGGAATTGCTCGATAAGAACGACGGCAAGCTGTCCTCTGTCGCATCCGTCGCATCGTTCTTTGTGAGCCGAGTGGATACGTCCGTCGACACACTCCTCAAGGAGCGCATCGCCGAGGGCTACGACATTCTGAAACCTCTCATTGGCAAGGCTGCCATTGCAAACGCTAAGATGGCTTATCAGACATTCAAGCTGGAGTTTGGTAGGGGACGCTTCAACGACCTTCGGGACCGGGGCGCTCGCGTGCAGCGACCGTTGTGGGCCAGCACGAGCGTCAAGAATCCGGATCTCGACGACTTGCTTTATGTCTGGAACCTGATCGGCGTCAACACGGTCAACACCATGCCGCAGGTGACCATCGACACGCTTATGGAGCGCGGCATCGACGCACGTCAGACCATCGACGGCGCAGTCGATACTGCGAAACAGGTAGAGAGGTGGCTAAAGAAGGTCGGTATCAACATGGACGTGGTGACCGACAAACTGCTGGCCGATGGTGTCGAGGCATTCGCGGACTCCTACGATGCCCTCCTTGCTGACATCCGCGCCAAGTGCGAAAAGCTCACGGCTGCGGCAGGCGGGGCCTAGGACGGTTCTCGTCGCTCCGGCTGTTAAGCCGCGACTGGCTCTCCGTTCGGCGTCATAATTGCCGTTGTCCACTTCACGAACGCATTCAAGTGTGCGTCGAGAGCTTCGACCACGGCGCTGTCAGGCTGCCCATCGGCATCGAAATGGTGCCAGGCCATGGGCACTTTTACCTCGGGCTCGGTCATGATGTGAGCACCGGTCCTTGCAAGAATCTCGGTCAGGTGCCGTTGTGCGCCCTCCGTCCCGGACATACCGCCTGTACCAATCATGGCGACTGGCTTGCCGCGAAGGGATCCCTCACCCCTGTCCCGCGATGCCCAGTCGATGGCGTTCTTCAATACACCAGGCACGCTGCCATTGTACTCTGGTGTAGCGAAGATCACAGCGTCTGCGTCACGAATTGCCTGCTTGAAGCGGACTATGGGGTTCGGGTCTCCCAGAGCCTCAACGTCACCATTGTAGAAGGGGAGTTCGGCAATATCGTAGATGTCGATCTTTATTTTGCCGACAGCAAGTTCCTGAGCAGCCCGGAGCAGTGCCGAGTTGTACGAGCCGCTTCGAAGGCTTCCTGATATGCTGAGTATGTTGGGATAGTTATTGTTTGTCATCGTTTTGCCCAGGTAAATAGTTGCTCGAGCAACTATAATATAATTGTATATGCAACTAATGTCAATCAATTGCTTTGGCAGCCCGGTGTCTCGGATGGTAATATGAGCTATGGCTAGGCTCACTAAAAACAGGGCGGGGGCGTGGCTCGCCTTCCTTCAGGCTCACTCCAAGGTCATCCTCAGCTTGGAAGCGGAGATGCTGGAGGATCAGGGACTGCCGCTCACGTGGTTCGACATTCTCACCCACCTCGAGATCGAACCCGAAGGCAAGATGCGGATGCAGACGCTCGCCGACAACATTCTTCTCAGCCGCAGCGGTTTGACACGCCTATTCGATCGTATGGCCAAAGAAGGGCTGGTCAATCGTGAGCCGTGTCTGGAAGACCGGCGCGGCACCTACGCCGTCATCACTCCCAAGGGACTGGAAGCGCTGGCCAAAGCTAAGCCAGGCCACCTGCGCGGAATCTTCGAGCACTTTCTCAGCAAGCTAGATGACAGCGATGTGGACGCGGTGCAGAAGGCGCTAGCGAAGGTGCTCAGATACGACTTTAGCGACTAACCGCACTCAGGCTGTTCTGCAATTCAACGCTTTAGTAGGATCGATACATGGCCAGACGACGTGGCTTGTCATTGATATCGTGTTTCCCCGCTTCCGATAGATCGTGGTCACCGTACCAAAGAAGCCAGGGGTTCAGGGCCATATTTCGAACACAAGACCTGTTCGTCGTCGATTCGTATCCGCACACAGAATGCTGGGATGAGTTTGTACTTCATTCAATATTAGTTCGGTCCGGTGGCGTTCGCTGACGTTCTGCTCGCCCTTGTCGAAGGGTGGTGCGCTCAATACATGACGCCATCAAACCAAGCTGGTATACCCCGTCAGAGTTTTGGGGAGTGGACCTCAAGGGGGCGATTGGAGATATGGACTCCTACCACATCGTGAGATCTCTTGTGGGCAAGTCATTGTGTTAAGATTCGGATCCAGTGGTGATCGATAATCGGTAAACGTCTTCGAGTTACCAGCAGGAGACGACACATGTCAGTCGCACGACGAGTTCTCAGCAGGTCGCGGAGGATTTTGAACAATCTCCTTCCTCCTAAAGACTCAGTTTACTTTAATGGCTTCTACGTCTCTGCCTCTTCTACGAGATATGAGCGTGAATCGATTCAGCAGTGGTACAACTCTATCAAACCAGATGACATCGTCGTCGATGTCGGCGCAAATCATGGTTACTACACGCTCTTCGCGGCGAAAAAACTCAATAATTACGGTAAAGTGTTTGCTTTCGAGCCGTTGCCTTCCAACGTACATGAGCTGTATCTGAATATTGCGGCTAACGATTTCCACAATGTAACGGTAATTCCCGCGGGGTTAAGCGATCAGGTCACGGTGGAGCGACTGTATGTTAGCTCCAGAAGTACAACACTGAGCCATTTGGCAGGTAGTCTTAGTCTTGGAAGCAACCCTGGGAGAGGTCGACCACAGACGTACCCTGATGTCGCATTGACTATCACCATAGACTCATTTTTCCAGGCGTATGGGGCAGTTCCAAACGCCATCAAAATTGATGTGGATGGGGACGAGCTGAGGGTAATTCGGGGTGGTAGGGAGACCTTGAAAGGCTCTGGGACTAAACTAATGCTGGAGAATCACTATCTGCAGGGGACGCCTGGTCACCAAGAACAGGTACTCGAACTGCTCTCGGAACTTGACTTTAAGGTAGACTCGATTACGTCTAAGCCTGATGAGTCACGACACGAGTTCGTAATTGGAGAGTTTTCGAAGTAACGACGGGACGAAAGGAACCGACATCCCGATCCTGTAAACCGGTTGACGGCATATTGGAACAATGAACTTCCGTCTAGTTGGTGTCTAACTCAGTCGATGTCATGATCGAACCCACCCCGACGCCGATCAAGCTGTGCCGGACAAGTCTAACGGAGCAGCGCGATCAGTCGAGAGGTTCAGATATGAGCGTCGGTTCTTGTTACATCGTTTCGTGATGCCCTAATGATGGTACGTCGTCTAGATTTACCACCCCAGCGAGTAGGCGATCTGCCGCCTGGGTGAGGTCCCAGCGTAGATGGTGCCGTGCTCTTTATCCAACCGGATGCCCATGACCTTGCCGTTACCCCAAGGGTCGATCAGGTTGACATCGTGCCCTCTCGCACGCAATCCTTCAACAACCTCCGGCGATACTCGGTCCTCGATGTCGCAGGTACCTGGGAAGGCCTCGCGCGGATAGAACGACGAGGGGAAGTGCCTCGTGTAGAAGGTCGGGGCATCGACGGCTTCCTGAATGTTCATACCGAACTCGACGTAGTTAAGGAAGAACTGCAGGGTGATCTGGTCCTGAGTATCCCCAGCAGGCGTACCGAAGGCCATCCACGGCTCCCCGTTCTTGGTAACCATTGACGGGGTCAGGGTAGCGCGAGGCCGTTTCCGTGGTTCGAGAGCGTTGGGCCGTTCGGGATTGAGGTAAAACATCTGGCCGCGCGTCCCCATCGGAAGGCCGAGACCCTTCACGATTGGCGAAGTTCCGAGCCATCCGCCACTCGGTGTCGCCGCAACCATGTTACCTTCGGCGTCAATCGCATCGAGGTGCGTCGTGTCGCCTACATGGGCGTGGCCCAGGCCGAGATCGACCAGGTCGCTAGCGCCGACGCCCAAAGCACGTCGATTATTCTCGGCCACGTCTTCAAGAGCGTATGCAGGGATTCCGTTGCCCACATCGCCAGGCCGCATCTCCATCGAACTTTTTTGCCCTATCAGCGCCCGTCTGGCTGCCGCATACTCTTTGGATAGCAACACATCGAAAGGCACGTCGTCGAAATTGGGGTCGCCGTAGTAGGCCTCACGGTCGGCGAACGCCAGTTTGGCTGCTTCGACTGATGTGTGAATATACTCGGCTGAGTTGTGGCCCATCGAGGCAAGGTCGTAGCCTTCCAGAAGTGTGAGCTGCTGCAAGAAGACTGGCCCTTGGGTCCAGGAAGAGCACTTGAAGACATCGAGGCCCTTGTAGTCGACGCTAACGGGCTCCTCGACGGCGGCATGCCACTCGGCCATGTCTTCATATGACAGAAGTGCGGTGTGGGCCTTACCGCTGGCGTCCTCAACCGGTGTGTTTGAGATGAACTCTATGATCCGCTCAGCGATCTCGCCCTTGTAGAATGCGTCGCGTGCGGCCTCAATACCTGCAATGCGGCCCTTGCCCTTCGCGGAGTCTTCTGCCCTGCACATGATCCGCAGCATCTCGGCGAAGTCGGGGTTGCGGACCAGATCACCGATCTCCGGGGCCTTGCCGTTGTTCAGGTAGACCTCGCCGGTCGTCGGGTACAACTCGGTAAATTTCTGCTGGCTGCTCGATAATGTGGTTGCCAGCGAGTCATAATTTGCGAAGCCGTTTTCAGCGAGGTCGATGGTCGGAGCGAGAATTTCCGAAAAACTCTTCGTGCCCCATCGGGCGACAGCCTCGGCCCAGGTGCCGACCACCGCGGGAACCGTGATCGGCAGGTAGCCGTCACCGGGGATAAGGTCGATGTTGTTTTCACGGCACCACTCGATGGTGAACGCCTGCGGCGACCAACCCATGCCGCTCACGGCGTACACTTTGTTTTCCTTGGCGGGATGGATCAGCGTCGGCACTTCACCGCCGATGCCGCAGCTTTGTGGTTCGAGCAGATTAAGTGCGATGCACATGGCAGCCGACGCGTCGATGGCGTTGCCACCGTTCTCCATGATGCGGAAACCGGCAGCAGTCGCCAGGTAATGCCCAGACGTAACGACTCCTTTTCTGCCAGTAACAATCGGTCGAGTGATGAAGTTAGCCAATGTCTGTTTCTCCTTGATCGTTTTCCGTAGCAGAGTGGTTCCCGTCAAAGGGCTGGGTACTGGACCTACTAAACGTCAAGTACCAGCCTACAACCGAGATCGGGCGAGTGATCGCCATCGACATACTGACATTTATTTTCGCCCAGTGCCAGTCCGGCTCCATGTTTATTACTCTCCATCCCGCCCGGCCAAATTCGTTCAATCTGTGCTCCAATTGATAATCGTGGTACTCGTTTGCAACTTCTTGGGCGAACCCTAGTTTCAGTCGGTCGATCTTTGAAACGCTCGATACCTCGATATACTCGTGCATGTATTCCAAGGGTGAATCACCGACAGGGACGACCGCTTGAACATGCCTATGGTCTCGGCTCGCTACCAACGACCTTGTCGTCCTCTCCTTCTCTTCGGTCTTCTTTTCAAAGGCGACCTGCAGTCGAGTCGCCTCTGTCTTCTGCGCCCGTTTCAGTTCCCGCGAGGCCACCACACCGCGACCCGGCTTCAATATCAGCAACCCACTCACAATAATCATTAGGACCAGCAAAATTATTGCAAATAGTTCCATGAATCCCTCACGAAGCTTCGACTCCAGAGCAACCAGGACATTTGAACATGGCCGCGGGATGTAGATAATTCGCGCTAAGGTTCGAAGAATCCCAGTTATGTACTATCAATGATTCGGAATATGCAAAGACCGTCCCTTGCCCTCAACCGGCAATGGGATTCGTTGTGAACCTTGAACGTGCGACCATGCCAGCCCGAACTCAGCCTCGCAGACCTGGTGAGTCGCGTCGATATTACCCTTTGTGCGCTCGCCGGTCTCCAACTCGTTGACCAGCTCGCGGATGGTGTTGACGGTCGGGCTCTCGCCGGAGGGCACGAAGCGTACCTCTTCGGTGTCGCTACGTCCCCTGGTCTTGTGGCGCAGGCGGATATCCTCGCCGTCGTCCCATGCGAGCGCTCGCCCCTCTGTCCCGTGAATCTCGAAATCAGTGGCGCGAGTCAACGGGATGAACACCGCCTCCGCACCATTGTCGTAACCCACACGAGAGAAGTCGAGGAGAGGGTCGGCGAAAGGCATGCCCTCCGGCGGCACGAAACGGTTCTCCTTGACGTTCAGCGTTGGGAGGGGAAGAGAACGCTGGTGCATGTCAGTGCCCTCGCGGGGGCCTTTCCGGTTCCCGTCGTCCAACGGATCGCCGTGGAGCACGAGCTTGCCCTCGGCCCAAATTGGTTTTGGGTCGCCCAGAAGGTACGCCAATGTGTCGATGGTGTGAGAGTGGTGCTTCATGAGGTCAGTCAGCCAGTAGCAGAATGCGTACTTCGGCTCGCCGATGTCTCCGCGCGCGATGGCGGCCCGCAGTCGCTGGAACCCGTCGTGATGCCGGCGCTCAGCACCAAAATTGAAGGCGACTCCGTTCTGGTTCACGGCATCGCGAATGCGGTCGGCCTCTTCAAGAGAAGAGCAGAGAGCCTTCTCGGCAAAGATGCCTTTAACACCATGCTCTGCGGCAAAGACTATAACTTCGGCTTTGTGGATGGTCTGAGTCGTGACGCTCACGATGTCGGGCTTTTCCTTCTCGATCATCTCCCGGTAGTCGGTATACAGGTTCGTTATCCCGTAGTGCTCGGTAAACATCTTGAGCCGGCCCTCGCTCCGCCCTGCAACGGCCACGACGTCGGTCTCGTCGACGACGTTGTACGAGGCGAAATGACTGTGCGGTTTGCGGAAGGCACTTGCAGGTCGCTCGTCTTCGAGGAGGCCGGCGATCCGTCCTGCGCCAACGATGGCAACTCGATATTTTTGTGTAGCCATTGTTTGACTTTACCTAGATTCACTGTTTCGGGACGGAGTATATCATTGCTTTGGCTATGAGCAGCCCTCTAGGAGCAAAGATGGTCGCATCATCACTGCGATGTCGTGGGTTCGTTGGTATGTGTCTCTGACAGACTCTGTCGTCGCTATCGCCGACGCGCGGATGATTCGGTCGGCCTTATCCGATGCCTCCAACGACAACCAGAAGTCGTCGTATTCGGCGATGGTGTCGATGATCGGCCTCGTTGTCGTCAGATCGCCGCCGACCTCTTCGCGTATCAGACTGGTCGTTGAGGATTCGTAAAAGTACCGGACATTGAACCGTATCGGCGAGGATACAGTGTAGTCAGTCCAGGATAAGGTTCCGTAGTCGGGCTCGAATCCAATCTCGAAACAAGCCGCCTGTCGCGCGTCGTCGGCAACCCACTTCACGGCCTCACGCGCATCGCGCATCGCCGTCACGTTCGCCTGCCACTCGGTCGGCAGGATGAAGAACTGACTTGCTATCGCCGCCAAAGGCACGGCAACCAGCGCCACGATGAACAGAACGACCGCCATCTCAATTATTGTCAGGCCTCGACGCGAGCGTAGCGGGGCGGAGAGCCGACCTGTCATCGGTCTCCAAATTTGTGGGTCGTAATCTCGAACAGCACGTCACCGCCGGAATATACCGTCACTGTCACTTTATTGGAGACGAGGGACTCGACGCATCGAACAGAGTAATGCTCCGACAGGTCGAGCGTTTGGCAGTCCTCTGCCGTTCCGACACCCGCTAAAATCTCCTCCATTTGCCGGGTCGCCAACGTCGTGGAGACAGTCTGTTCTTCCACAGTGTTCGAGATGCGAAGTCCGGTCGCGAGCGCGCCGACCAGACCAGTCACCGCGAGGCCGAGTATTGTTATCGCGACGATAACTTCCAATAGCGTGAATCCCGCTTCACTTCTCAGCAATCTACAGAGCACCCATTGACGCGGATTCTCCGTCGTCTTTGTGCGGAAACTGACCTCTCGGGCCCTTGAGTTCATACCAGCCACCCTGTCAAATACTCTTGACGAATTCAATCTTTGTTTGAGCGATGTCAAAAATCCCGGGATTCCAGATATGAACAAATCACGACTCAGGGCCCTGTCTCTCGTTGTACCTATCCTGTTTCTCGTATTGGCACTAGGGTGCCGGTCGGGAAGTCCTCCCATCGTATTCACCTCGGACAGAGATGGCAACCAGGAGATTTACTCGGTACGATTCGACGGTCGCGGCGACGAAGAGAACCTGACGAACAGTCCACAAGACGAATTCTCGCCGGTGCTGTCATCGAATGGACGCAACGTCGCCTTCCTATCGGGCACTGCGGACGACACCACGCTCGAAGTGATGCGGGTCACAGGCAAGGAGAGGACTCCGGTGTTCAGCGGTGGCGGTGTGATCACTACACCGAAGTGGTCGCCGAACAGCCAACGCCTATCATACGTGCTAAAGCGAGAGTCCGGTAACACCGTTTACGTGGGGCAATCGGACGGCTCCGAGTCGATGGTTCTGACCACGGTGGCCGCCGATGAGGTGGGTGACTGGTCGCCGACCGGAGATTCAGTAATCTTTGCCGTTCGCGACACCGCCGAGCAGGGGCTTTACATCCGAAATCCCGATGGCGTAAACGAGTTCAAGCGGACGCAGACGCCGGACTATGCTGCGGCTTGGTCACCCAATTCGCTATTGATCGCCTTCCTGTCGACTCGGGAAAGCAATCCAGAAATTTATGTGATGGACCCAGAGGGCGGCGATGCGACCAGAATCACCGAGAGCGAGACGTCTGAGTACGGTGTGTCCTGGTCGCCCGACAGCAAGAAGCTCCTGTTCGTCACCGAGCGGGACGGGAATTCTGAGATATACGTGGTTGGCGTGAAAGAAGACGGCAGCCCCGAAAACCTTCGCCGTCTGACGCATAACGAAGTGCGCGATGAGCAGCCTGTTTGGTCGCCCAACGGAAAGAAGATCGCGTTCGTGTCGTATCTCGATGGCGACGCCGATATCTTCGTCATGGACGCCGATGGCCAGAACCAGCAGCGCCTCACGAACAATCAGTTCCAGGACACTCAGCCTTCCTGGTAACCCAGCATTTCTTTCAGAGCGACTTCCGCATAGGGCCGTTCGGCCTGAGTTCATCTAGAATTGCAGTGGTAGTAGCCGTGAGCCTCTCGCCCTTGGCCCTCTTGCGCGCTAGCGTGTCCAGCAGGTGGTCCGAAAGGCCCGGTTCGATTCGCATGGCCTCCGGCTGATACCTCATGCACCTGCGCGTGAGCACCTGCGCGGGCCGGGTCGACTTCTCTGTGCAGCCGTGTGCGTACTGGCACATGTAGGCGTAGCAGATGGTCGTCTCTCGGTGGATTAGTGGGACACTGCTCTCCGACGGTGGGAGCCGGTTAGTCAGAAACTCCCTCAGCGGCGCGTTAATGTCCGATGACCTAGAAGTCGAAACATCCATGGTTGGCCCTCATTAGAGAAGTTCGGGCCAAATACTACATTATATTTTGTAAAAGTACAATACTTGGAATGTTTTGTCGGGCCATCCCTTGGCACCAGGCATGTCGAAGTATGAGCAAAGGTGATTATCTCAGGGTCTCGTTACATTACGGCAAGGAAGTCGCCGATGGAGAGACTCAAGCGATTTGTTCGACTTCCGACGAATGGGCGGGGGTCTTCTTCATTATCATGAGCACGGCTGGAATGAGCGCCAAGAGACAGACGACTACTGCGATAAGGAAAAACTCTTGGAATAGAGTCATACCGGCTGCCTGAAGCTGAGAGTTGAACTGGCCAACACGTTCCTGAGATTCTGCCGCACTCTCACCGACAGCGGCGAAGGGCAGACGGATGTCGGCGACGAGGAAGTCGAAGCGGGTCGTGCCCCATGCTGTGAGCGCTGCAAGGCCGAGGGTCATCCCCACGATGCGCATGGCAGTGACCATTGACGCGGCCGTCGCACGGATGCTTTCCCCGACGGTCTCGGTGCCCGCAAGAGCGATTGGGACGATAAGTAGCCCGAAGCCGAATCCCGTGATCGCCAGGTGGACCGTCAGGCTGGGCTCGGCGATATCGATGGTCCAGCCGCTGATGAGCCAGTAGCCTACCGCTGCGATTATGAGACCCACGACGGCGGGGATACGGATGTCGATCCTTTGCGATAAGACTCCGCCAAGAATGGCCCCAACGGGTATTGCCGCCGTCATGCGCATAAGCCACAGTCCACCCTCTAAAGGCGTCCGCTCCATTACGGTGTTCGCCATTAGTGGGACAGTGACCATGCCGATAATAAGCCCCGCACCGACGAACAGGTGTGTGACGTTCGCCGCGCTGAACGCAAATCCGCGAAACATCGAAGCCGGTAGGAGCGGATCAGTCAGACCACGCTGGCGTCGGACAAATAAGTAAAGAGAGATGACGCTTCCGACCAGCAACATGCCCATCAGCCAATCGAGTGAGTCGATGCGCGATAAAGCTAACGTCGTGAACGACAGGATGGCGGCAATAAGCATGCCGCCAATGATGTCAACCCTGGTTGAAAATCGCGGGCTTGGCCGAAGCAACAGGAACACTAAAGCGAGTGTAAGAATACCTAGAGGCAAATTGATCCAGAAAACCCACCGCCAGTCGAGGTATCGGATGATGATGCCTCCCCAGAGTGGGCCGATCACACCGCCGGCCTCTGCCGCCGCGCCGATGATACCCAGTGGCAGGGCCCGTTTGCCAGACGGAAAGAGGTCGCCCACGATTGCGATAGAGATCGGCACGAGCGCACCCGCGCCGATGGCCTGCAGCACCCGGACGGCGATAAGCCAATTGATGCTCTGGGTCAGCGCAACCGCGATCGAGCCGACCATGAAGGCCAGCATCGAAATGACGTATAGGCGCCGATGTCCCCACACATCCGACATGCGCCCGACGAGCGGCATGGCCGCCAGGTAGCCAAGCAAGTAACCGGTAATCGTCCATGATGCGTGACCGAGCTCGGTGACCTGCACCTCCATGTCGAGCATGATCTGAGGAAGCACAGTCACGATAACAGTCTGGTCGTCAGCCGCCACAAACACACCGAGACATATAGGTATCAGGGCGACGTATGGCGGCACGCGGCCGCTAATGCGGTTAAGGAAGTTCACACGAGGGGCCTCGGTTCGCCGACGAGGGCTGGTTGCCAACGGACATCAGGACGTTACGAAGAGTTCTGGGGCGCTTCGATGGTGATGTCCTCGTTAAAGAAGGATAGCACGATGACCCGCTCGGCGCCCTCCACGTCAGTTGGCGTGACTGCCCCAATGAACCGTGCTTCAAGCAACTGGTCCGACCCTGCTTCAATCGTCAACTCGACCTCGACAGTTCTGTCCATCAGGGTTGGCCCAAGGAGGGGGGCGAGTGCAGTTGTTGGCAAGTTGCCCTTCAAGCGATACGTCTCTTCCGAGGGCTTGCTATTCACCAGTGAGATGTCCTGAATTTGCGCCATCATCCCAGAGATGCCACGAGTCGGACTGAAGAACCCCAGAGGGCTGACGCTGGCATCGGACGCTTCCCAATTGCCAGTGAGAGGGTTGGTCATGTAGGTCAGGTTTCCGACAGTGATGACCTCGGACTTGATAGCGAATCCTTCGCCGAAGCTGCCGGAGAACTCTACCGAGAGCCTGTCGGGGTTTACCACTTTCCCGCTTGCTTTTTTGACGAACAGCCCGGGGATCAATTCTAGGCTGCCAACATCGTGGTACAGGCGGAAGTTGAAAGTGTTCAGCGTCTGCATCGCTTTGCCGGACCGTTTGAGCATTTCTTCCGGGTCAAGTGGGACTGAAGTCGGAGTCGGCAGTGGGGAAGGTTCCAGCGATCCTGCAGGGGACGATTCATTTTTGCTACACGCCGCCGCGATCAGTACGACCGTGATTGCAAGCAGGATAAGGAGCCGGTTGAGGGGCATCATCTATGGGTCGGAGCAGTCTCTGGTGTATCCGCAGGCAGGGCAGCGGAGCTTACAGTGAGCACCGAACATGACCGTGCCGCAAATATCGCAAACGACCTTCACGCTCGGTTTAGGACGGTCAACAGATTTGAGAATTAGTTCTATCACGAAGAGCGCTCTTCATTCATTATAACGAAAGACCCCGCCACTGCGTCAGTGACGGGGTCTTTACTAAAAGTACCTACGAACGATTATTTGCTATGCGGGGGTCGTCTCGTCCTTACGGCTCGCTACGAAGACGAAGCCACCGCCGATGAGCATAACACCTGCAAGCAACAGCGCCAACTGCGCGAGGGCCGGGACGCTAGCGTCGCCAGTCTCAGGGCCCGGATCCGGTGTCGCGGTTGGCTCAGGCGTCGGTACTGCCGTCGGCACCGGTGTTGCGGTCGGTACCGGTGTTGCGGTCGGTACCGGCGTCGGCGTCGGCGTCGGCGTCGGCGGCGCACCCACTTGCAGGGTGTAGGTCGCCATAAGTTGGGCCTGCGTGTATGCCACGTCAGCGCCAGCCTCTCCTGCGATTAACTCTTTCGTACCGTTGCCGTTGGCATCCAGGCCTGTCAGCGCATTGCTCAGCACACCCGAAACGTTAGCCATATGCCTGGAGGCCGTGGCGAGGTCTGTTTCAGCGAGAACAAACTCAAGGATCCGGTCGCGTGCGAGAACCGCGAAGTTGTTAGCGTTCGCACCTGCAACATCAACCAACTCGGCGTGCATGTTCACGACAGCGTCATCGGGCACTGTGCCTGCCGCGAAGCCAGCGTGCTTGCGGTCGTCGGCGTGCGTAAGCACGCCGATGCCGTCGCCAGGGTTGCCAAAGGATCCGTCGAAGTTCCCGCCACTTTCGCCCTCAATAATGTTGATGACGTGATGGGCGTGAGTCTTCAGCCCGTCCAGCGTGCCGCTGAGTCGAGAAAGATCGGCATGAGCACGCGCCGTTTTTAGTTGTTCTTGAAGGTTTGTCAGAATGCCAGCGTCCGACCCCCCGGGCCAAGCGCTCAATAGATGCCTGATATGCGTCACAGCCGAAATCGGTATCTGGTAGTGATATACCGCTGGCCCAGCCGGCGCACTGGGGTCCGCTCCGGCGGTTTCCTCGGTGATCACCAAGAGACTGTAGTTTGTGATAAGGCTCTCACCGGTATATCGGGAAGAACCGCTGTCGAATGTGTGGGCGACCGCGCCGCCAGCGATCGTCATCGGGCCAGTGCTCAACTTGGTATTCCCGTCGTCGGAAATGAGCCAGCCGACTAGTTCGGTGCCTGATGACGGCTCAGGAACGTTTGCCATCGTAAACGTAATCGCATCGCTAAGTCCTTGGTCATCCCCAATGACTGCGGTGCCGCCAAAATCTGCTTCCTGAGCGAGCACGGTACTAACGGGCAACGCAAGAAGAAGTGAGAAAAGGGCGAGAAGGGCGATTATCCTAGGCTTCATATCGGAACATTCCTCCTGTGACGAACAGCATAGTCCGAAAGCAGAGTAGATTGCTTATACGTTGATTACCCTACCACAAGCAAAGACGCACGCATAGGGTCTCGCAGAGTATTTTGCCACAGGTTTTAGCTTTTTACAAATCTGCGCGAAGAACGCTGTCACCAGCGCGGCCCGAACTGCCTCCCGCCCGTTCTATAGTAATCAGAATGGCGTGGAAATCTCCCAGTGGTGAAGTGAGGGCGATATCGGTCTGACCATAACCTGTCGGGTCGACCGTGAAGGTACCGGTCTTGAACTCAAGACCGCCTTCTTTGATGAGCCACACCTGGTACACCTGGTTGAAAGGCAACTGAGGTAAATTCATGGCTGAGATCGTGGCCGTAGTTTCTTTGGCAGACACGAGGATCATACCGGCCGGCGACTCGTCGCCAGCGATCGGCACCGTCGGCATGGTCGCCGACAGCGTCTTGATGGTCAAATCAGGGTCGGTCGCGATCTTGTGATAAAGATTGCGTCGTTGCTGCACCGCTTCCAGCAGTTCTTGCTCGGTTTCGACGACAATATCCATCTGCGCAGCGAGTGTCGCTCTGAGGTCGTCGATGTCCTGCAGGCTTCGGCTATACCAGAAACCACCGATTACCATGACAGAAATAACACCTAACGCTAGCGCGACGCCGGAATGCGGCGCAAGTCGATTCCCAAGGACTCTCAGTGAATCGATCCAGCGGCCTGCGCGTTCGGCCTTTGAACGTTCTGCCTGTTCAATGCGGGAGAATATCTGCTGCTTAATGCGATTCGGCGCGCGCATTTGCGGTACGGCATATGCCAGATCGACGAGCGTGTCGCCCGCCTCGGAGACCTTTGCCGTGCAAGCCGCGCACGAATCAACGTGTTGGTTGAACCTGGAAGTCTCCACGTTCCCCAGCGAACCCAACACATACGATGCAAGCAGGTCGTCTACTTTCGCGCAATTCATCATCCACCATCCACCCATTCACGGGCTTGCGGGCCCATGGTTTCCCTTAGCTTCTTCAGTGCCAATCTCATCCGTGTCTTAACTGTGCCCAATGGCTGCACCAGCTTTTTCGCGATCTCCGAATGGGTTAGTCCCCCATAGTAGGCTAGAATCACCACGTCCCGCTGCTCGGGACGGAGTACCTTGAGAGCTTCTTTGATTCGGCTCCGCTGGAACTGCTGTTCGGCGTACTTGGCGAGATCCGCCGACTCATCTACTGTCTGATGTACTACCTCGATATCGGGCACCAGAATCGTCTGATCACGCCTCCTGCGCTTTCGCAACTCGTCAATGATCCGGTGGTGCCCTATGCTGAAAAGCCAAGCCGAAACCTTACCTCGGTCGGCTGCATAGCTCGACGCCCTCCGCCATACGTTAAAAAACGTGTCCTGTGCTACCTCTTCGGCAGCGCCCTGGTCCCGCAGCATATGCATCGCCAAGGAGTAGATCGCACGGCCGTATCGGTCGTACAGCACCTCCAGCGCTGCCTTTTGTTTCTCTGTGAGAAGAACCAGCAGTTCCTGGTCTTCCAAATCAGCACAGTCGGTCTTGCTCAAAGGCGCGACCGCAGATTCGTCTGCCTTCCCACTCGTAAATATATACGAGGAGGATTGTTGAGTCGGATTTCGCTCGTCCAAAGACATTCAGTGCCTTTCACGGGATGGATGAACCAGATCAAAGGGTCAGACGACGGTTGACTGATGCCGATTCCGTGCTGCGCGGGATGATCCCAATATTTGGCCGATTGTACCTTATAACGTGCCTCGCCGCTCACGGTTACGCCACGGCATCGTATCAGAGCAAACCAACGCTCGATAATCGCCAGCAGCACCGACGCATCCGCGTGGAGAGACAGGTTGCTGTGGCATACCAGCCGCTTGAGCCACGATGACGGCCTTCGTTGACACCCCAAAGAGCGGGGTCTTACAATGAGACTACGTTGGGCAGGGAGGCGCGCAATGCTGGAAATGAGCATCGAGAGCATCAGGGTGAGTCTCCTCAACTACCAGCGTGTCGTCATTTTGCGGGTCAAAGAGTCCAACCGCTATCTGCCGATCTGGATTGGTCCGGCGGAGGCCGACTCCATCGCCATGCGGCTCCAAGACTACAACGCTCCTCGCCCTATGACCCATGATCTGCTCAACTCCGTAATCGGCACCCTTGGCGCTACCATCGATAGGATCATCGTTTCCGACCTAAGCAACGACACTTTTTATGCCAAGATCGTCCTCCAGGTCAACGGAAGCACGATGGAGGTAGACGCCCGTCCGAGCGACGCGATCGCCCTGGCTGTTCGTGCCGAGGCACCCATATTTGCGGTAGACGAGGTCGTCGAGAAGGCCGGCGTCGAGATGGACGAGGAGAGCGGGAAGCCCATCTTGCCATCGGGCGAGACACCAGATGCACCGCGTCCGCTGCGTGAAGAGGAGCTAAAGAGTCTCTCTGCGTTCACTGATTTTGTCGACACTCTCAACCTCGACGATCTGGGTCGAGAAGAGAAGCCGCCCGCCGCCAAGTAGTTTTCTCAACGATTCTTCGATGTAAACACCTCGCTGAACCGACGGCGGGGTGTTTTTCGTTAGCGAAATCTGCTCCTGGTACAGCGCTCTTTCTGAGCGCGGAACCGGCCAATTGTCCCTTGCATCTAACGATTCGACGACAAATGGTCGAATGATGGAGTTAGGTCAGGGATGTCAACGAAGAGCAGACGGGGAAAGAACGAGCGGCAGTCGCAACGGGCCGATAGAAAAGCTCGGCGACAAGAGAGGCGTGCGAGATCGAGTCAAGGCAGCCGCTCGTCCATGTACCTATTCGGTGGCGTAGCGCTTCTTATCGTCGCCGTTCTCGTTTTTGGCGTCTACACTGGTATTCGTGATGCAGACAAGGTCGATCAACTGCTCATCGACCTGTATCAGGGCCAAGAAGAATTAGGGGCCACCAACGATGAGATTAGGTTTGAGGACATTCTTTCGCAGGGCAAACCAACTGTTTTGAACTTCTGGGGCGGCGATTGCCCGCCTTGTCGTGCGGAGATGCCCGATCTGCAGCGCTCATATGAGGCTAACGGGACTGACGTGGTCTTCTTCGGAATGGACTCTGGCCGGTACTTCGGTCTCGGAACGCCTCGGAGCGCCCAAAGCCTCATGAACGAACTGTCGGTGACCTATCCCATCGGCGGCCCCCCGAACCGGACGCCGATTACCCAGTACGCCGTGCGCGGCCTACCGGCCACAATGTTCATCGACGCCGAGGGCAACCTCTTCCGCCGCTGGGACGGTCTCATCACCCAGTTCCAACTCGACACCGTTATCGCTGAGATGCTGAGGACGGAGGCGGACTCGGCTTCGTAGGTCTCGACGACAATGCTGTGCGCCGAGCAGCGAAACTCCTACGCCGTCATCACAGACCGGAAGGTCAGCAGGCGCGTCCTATCCCTGTCTGACATCAGCGGCATGTACCTCTCGACGAATTCCGCCATTGTGGACTCCGGTGTGCTGCTGGACGTATCGAGCGCAATTTTCTTGCGGATGAGTGATGCGTCGAACTCATCCTGGAACCGCTCAAGCGCGTGCTCGATGTCCTTCTCCTCCAGAATGCCACGAGGAAGCATCGTGGCCCGCTTGTTGATGCCGCCCTGTTCCTGGTGCTCCTCGCGTACTACGCCCGACGGCCTGGGCTGTTGGTGCATCCGCTCGCGAATGACCTCGGCGTCGGTCGTCAGATAAACCAGTATTGTTTCCGGTGCGCGCTCCATCACCTCCACCTCGATGGCCCGCGCCAGCGCCGACCGCTCGGCGTACTGACCCTTGCCGCCGTATCCGTAGTACATGCCCGCGTAGACGGCCTCTTCGATGTGGAAGCCGACAAGCAGGTGGTCGGGGTCTCGGTAGAACGACTGGTGTAGGTGGTACTCCATCATGTACCGCTGGTGCGACTCTTTGATCGTCGGAGGCGCTTTCATGTAGTACTCCTGGTCCTCCAGCGTCATTTCGGCGGGAGGAATAACGAAGTGGTCGTGGGCTCCTCGACCACCACCCATAGTTTTGTCAATCCACGGGACGATCTGGTTCACGAGGGTCGTCTTCCCTGCGTACTCGGACCCAACTACGATCAGTTCCATCTGATATCTCCTTTACTCTAGACCTTCGAATATTTCGGCTTCGCTATCTGTGTGCCGTCCGGCAGGTCTTCGACGGTGAAGTCGCCGAACAGCAACGGGGCTTCTTTCTTGAGAATGTCGAGTACCATGAGCGCTACCTTCCGAATCTCCCAGTCTGCGAATGCCGCGCCTCTCATCTCGATGAAATGCCGCCAGGCCCGCACGTTGGCCGTCACGAATATTTTCGTCTCCGTTGCGTTTGGCAGCACGGCGCGCGCCGCCTGTCGGACGGCCTTCCGCCTGTCGGTCTGCATCTCGAACTGGTCTTCCGGCAGCGCCGCGTAGAGCTCCGAGACGAGGGTCTTATACGTTTTCTGAGCGTCTTCGATAGCGTCCTCGAGAATCTGCCGTGCCTTCTCGGTGCCGGGCCGCCCTTCCGCCAACGCGGGTGGAATGACGAAGTCGGCATCGCTCTCATTCACAAATCGCTGTGAGCGTTGGCTGTACGCGAATCCGGCGCGATGGCGCACCAGTTCGTGTGTGAAGGCCCGGGAGACACCCGTCATCATGAAGCCGAAGTTCACGTGCTCGAAAACACTACCGTCGCCCTTCGACAGGAGGTTGTTGACGAACTCCTCGATGTCACGTCTGCCTTTGCCATAGCTCATGTAGCAGATGCGCGCGGATATCTCGATGATCGCCGCAGATTCGTCGTCGCCCGCCCGGATACTCTCGGGCACTGGCGGCACGCCCTCCTCTTCGAGGAACGCTGCTACGCCCTCCCAATCGACCTCGGTCCGTGAGACCAAGCGGACCGTCGGCTCGGTTATGTACGCCATTGATAGTCCTTTCAAGTTGACAGCAGATCTTCGAGCGATAGATTACCACCGTGCCATCGGACGTGTCGATGCGTAATACGGTGTGCGACACGGCACGGCCTAGACCCCGTTCGTGAAACCTCATACAATGTGCGGCAATCATTCGATCACCCGCCAATAAGGAGCCGACCAAACATATGGAACCAAGCAAAGAGAGCGCACTGACGCTAAAGAAGCGAATTCATGCGGGGGAGCAACTGCTCGGTGTCAGCGTGCCCCCGACGGTGACGAAGGGCCGTCTCGAAGATATCATAGCGTCCGGGCCCTACGACTTCGTTAACGTCGACAGTCAGCACACCGCCTTTAACGAGGAGACCATCGTCACGTTTTGTGAGATGGCGGCCGAAGTCGGTATTCATGTTCAGTTCCGAATCAAGCACACGCGCCACACCTACCTGATCGGAAACTACCTTGACCTGGGGCCGACCGGAGTTGAAGTGCCGCAAGTGGAAACGGAAGAGACGGTCGATGAGGCCGTTGGAAACTTTTACTACATCCCCGATGGTATTCGCAGTTGGGGTGGACGCACTCGCCTTGGTTTTGGGGAACGTGGCAAGGATCATGTGGCCTATCGAAAGTGGTGGAACAATACCGGCGTGCTATGGATTCAAATCGAATCGCTCCATTCGGTATCCAACGCTCACCTGCTCGCCAAGCCGGGTGTCGACTGCCTCTCCTTCGGGCCGATGGACATGACGCTCGATATTGAAATGCATCCGAATCATCCCTTCCAGACAGTTGACGATTGTGTCAAACACGTCCTCGCGCAACTTGAGGGCACGGATACGAAACTGGTTCACCGGAACAACACACCCGACACGCGCCAGAAGTATCGCGATATGGGCGTGCCGATCTTGCTCGAACAAGCATAGTTAAGAATCATACGCAAGGGCGCATGGCCCGAAAGGAAGAACAGGAAAATGGTCAAACTCGGCAGTGGCGAATACACATACGAAGTTTCTGGCGAGAACTGGGGCGAGTTGCCCGACGGCTGGGTCTATCGGGAGGCGACGGCGGTTGCGGTGGACAGCAAAGACAACGTTTACATTCACAATCGCGGCGGGCACCCTGTCATCATCTTCGACAGCAACGGGAAATTCTTGCGCTCTTGGGGCGAGGACATTTTCAAGACACCTCATGGCATCACAATCGGCCCGGACGACTCGGTCTATTGTGTGGACGTTGGTGACAGCACAGTCCGCAAATTGACCACCGACGGCAAGCTGATCTTCACTCTGGGCGACCCCGGAAATCCCGCACCAGCGATGAGCGGTAAGCCCTTTGGTCGCCCGACCCACGTCGCCATCGATCCGCGCAACGGTAACATCCACGTTGCCGACGGGTACGCCAATGCCCATGTGCACAAGTACGACCCGGACGGAAATTACATCAGCACCTGGGGCGAGTCCGGCACCGACGAAGGTCAACTCAACATCGTCCACAACATCGACATAGACAGCAACGGGTACATCTATATCGGCGACCGCGAAAACCAGCGTGTGCAGGTCTTCGACGAGAACGGTAAATATGAAAACCAGTGGGTTAATATGTCGAAAGCTGCCGCCGTGTACATAGATAAGCGCGGCGCCAGCGACATCGTGTACATTGGGGAATATTTCGCCGGAATCTCATCCAACGCGATAGGCACTGATCTCGGCCCGCGCGTGTCCGTTTACCAGACGGATGGAACTCTGTTGGCACGAGTCGGACGCAAAAGCTATGGCGACGAGCCGGGCCGGTTCTACTCTCCACACGGCATCGCTGTGGACTCGAAGGGCGACGTTTATGTAGCGGATGTCGCGTACAGTGAGTACGGACGTTTGATGGACCCGCCGCGCGAATTGCGTTCAATGCAGAAGCTGGTGAAGGTCAGCTAGAAGCCTTACGGATTGCTGCTCGTCCACTCGTCGGTATCGGGGTCGTATAACTCGACCGTCGGGTGGATTGAGCCGCCGGCGATCATAATCCGCCCGTCTTCGAGCAGTGTCGCAGTGTGGTCAGACCGGCTGATGGACATTGGTGCGATTTCGGCCCACTCGCCCGTCTTGGGGTCGAAAATCTCGGTCGTGGCTACCAGGTCGAAGTCTTCGTCCAACCCTCCAGTCACCATCACGCGACCATCCTGCAGGAGCACGGCCGCGTGTTCGCTCCGGCCCCGGCTCATTTCCCCAGCCGGAACCCACTGGAGCGTTGTAGGATCGAATATCTCGGCGGTGCGCAGTGGATTGAAGGAATCACCCATTCCCCCGACGAGGAGAACCCTACCATCACCGAGAACCGTCGCGCTGTGGCTCACTCGTGGGGACTGCATCGAGCCGAGTTCGCTCGCTACTGTTGTCTGAGCAACTGAGACTTCGTTCTGTGGCGAGTCGGTAGCGGGAAGAGGCAGTGCCGCCGAAGACGGACCGTCGTCGGTCGAGCCGCAAGCAACAATCACAATGAGGGTGATTGTCGCCACGAAAATTAGAAAAATGCGTTTCGACATTGCCATCCTTACACGTGATGGTCTCGAACTAATGGCGGACGATTCGGCCTGCGCGAGGTGGGACCACCTTCGGCGCCTCACCTTCTCGATTCGATGCCGAAACGTGCGTTGGGATTTGGGCTGTAGAACACAGCACCTTGTTTTGACTCTATCATTCCGTTTGATTTGAGGTCAATGAAGCGCGTTGGCCTGATATCGGGTTCGTCCTGCGCACCCTCACGACCGTCGGTACGTTGTACCATCTATGGGGCGGTCTCGATACGAATTGCATGATTACCCGATGAATCTACTCCGAGACAGAAAGCTCGTCGCAGCGGCAACGATCATGATGATGCTCGTGATCACCGCTTGCGCTAAGTCTAAGCTTGAGCCTACGCCGACATCGGTCCCGGCCATCGCGAAACAAGTCGCCGCTGCAGCTGCCGAATCTCCGTCACCTAGCCCCTCTCCGACAGTAGCACTATCGGCGAGGCCGCGTCCGGCCGCCGCAACCGTTTCTCCGACCGTGGTCGTGCCAACGCCGGTCCGAGAGCCGACCTCGACTCCAATTCCGCCTGCCCCGGCTCCACGACGGTTGCCGAACGAGCCGCCGGAGCGGAATTTGTATGCTCTGGCCCAACGACTTGGCGGCGCCGGACAAGATTCACCGAGGAGAGTGGAGGATATTCAGACTGACTACGAACTAGGACATCGCCAGGAATTCTTCGTCACGGACTTGAAGTCCGACACGACTCACACAATCGACGCGACACTTCAGGTCGTCAGTGCGAATGCCTATTGGTATGTTGACAACACCCTCGATCTGAGAACTGAGGACTTGCAGAGCGCTGCGGACGAATACGAAAGCGGTATTCGCCCGGCCATGCTAGAAGCCTTGGGAGACGTTTGGAACCCGGGGGGTGGACGGTGACCCCCGACTGACCGTGCTGCATACTCCCCTTGGCGGGAACGTCGCCGGATATTTTGACTCGCAGAACGAGTTTCCCCGCCGCACCCATCCGAACAGCAACGAGCGCGAGATGCTGTTCATGGACGGGACACTGTTCGATCCTGGTTCAGCCGAATATCTGGGCGTGCTCTCCCACGAGCTACAACACGCCGTTCATTGGGCGCACGATCAGGGGGAAGACTCCTGGGTCAACGAGGGCATGTCCGAGGTCGCGAAAGAGTTGGCTGGCTATTCGCCGAGCTTCATCGACCTGTTCCTGAGCAAACCTTCGACACAACTCACGTTTTGGGAGGGCGGCAGCGACAGCCCGCCGCATTACGGGGCCGCAACGCTGTTCATACTGTACCTGGCCGGACACTATGGCGGCACCGGTGGCCTGCGAAAACTTGTCAACGAGCCGGGTGACGGTGTCGAGGGCATGAACGCTTATTTTGAACCGCACTTGACGACTTTCGACGAAGTGTACGCGGACTGGATTGTTGCAAACTACCTCGATTCCACGGCGGGCCAGTATAGCTACCCCGAACGGCAGGTTCAGGTACGGCGAATGGACCGCATCAGCGAGTTTGGCGACAAGACGGGCTTCCTTGCGCCGTACTCATCCCGCTATTTCGATCTTCGGCTGCCGCCAGGAGATGTCGTTCTCGAATTCCAAGGAGACACCACGACCCAGCAGGTCGCGACCAAATGTCACAGCGGCGCGTCGTGTTGGTGGGGCAACCGTGGAGACTCCATCGACACGACGCTGACCCGCGAATTCGATTTTACGAATCTCTCGAATGCTACGCTAGAATTCTGGACCTGGTTTGACATCGAGGAGAACTGGGACTACGCCTACGTTGAGGCGTCAACTGACGGTGGTGAGACCTGGACCATTTTGCAGGGTGCCCAGACCACTGACGAGAACCCGGTTGGCAATAGTTACGGGCATGGATTCACTGGTGCATCCAACGAATGGATTCGAGAGCAGTTGGATCTCACTCCCTTTGTCGGTGGCAAGGTGCTCGTTCGTTTCGAGTACATCACCGACGATGCGGTCTACGAGGACGGTTTCGTCATCGACGATATTGCCGTCCCGGAGCTTGATTTCTTCGATGATGCAGAAACCGATCGAGGGTGGGATGCGCAGGGATTCGAGCGTATCGACAACGTCGTTCCAGTCGACTGGGTCGTCCAGATCATTGAGCGGCGCAGCGACGGCACCGACATCGTTCGTCGAATAGAACTTGACGACAGTATGAGTGGCGGTCTGTCGGTGAACGGACTTGGTGCCACAGTGTCTACTGCCGCTATCGTCGTGTCGCCCACAGCACCGGACACTCACCATCTGTCGCAGTTCACGCTGGTTATGCGAGAAGCAGAGTAGGGCCTGCTACAACTCGTCCAAAGTGCGGTAATTATCGGCGTTGGCGCCTTCGACTTCGCCAGACGGGACCGATCCAGCAGCAAGTTCGTCAATCCACGTCGTAAGCTGGTCCCGACCGATGGCACCAACCCAGCGGCGTGCGACGGTACCGTCCCTGTCCACGAAGAACGTCACCGGTATACCGACAACCCCGTAGTCGATACTTATGCGTCCACCGTCGTCCGGGCCATTAGGATAGGTCACTTTGAACTCGTCGAGGTACTGTAACGCCGGTTGCTCGAAGTCCTGAATGTTAGTGCCGATGAAGAGAACGTCCTTATCTCGATACGTCTTCCAGACGTCTTCGAGGTCGCGGGCCTCTTCGCGGCACGGCGGGCAGGTCGACGACCAGAAGTTGATGACGACAACCTTGCCCTGCTGTTCCGAAAGTACGAGATCGCCACCGTCGAAAAGCGGCAGCGTGAAGTCCGGAGCGGGTTTACTGAGGCGGGTGAAGCCACTCTGTCCGGTTACCGGCGACTTGTTGGATAAGCCCCAGGCCAGCAGGCCGATCAATCCCACAATAAAGCCAGATGCGACGGCTACGATTGTGATGCGAAGCGTTACGCTCATAGCGTGATCTGACTCGCTAGACAAGCACGAGAAACGTCACACATGATACTCCGTGAAGGCGTAGCCGCGAGTCTACAGTTCCGATGAAGAAGTCTGTGCGCGTTCGGACTCAGGTACTTCAACTACGTCGATAAGCGCGGCGGTAACCAGGATTCGCTCGTTGTACACAAATTGAGGCCAGCACGCGACCAACGTGATGTCTTGCATGCCAGAATTGCTCACGGCCAACTCACTTTGATGAATGACTTCAGTGCGGTACACCTCGTATATGAATCGCTGGTCCCCGGCATCAAGGTTTATCTGAAACTTTTCGCCCCGCTTGAAGCGCTCGGCCAATGCAGGTAGTTCGCGGAACACGTTGCCCTCACCGCGTATCGGGCTTTCCAAATGCCCGAAGTACCAGCCTTGACCGTTCGAGCCCGGGTCCGCTGTGGTCGGGATATGCCCGACGACGTGCTTGGGGGTTTCCCACGAGCGACTGTCACCCTCTTCAACAACCTCGAGCTCTTCGACGATGGAACTCAAGCTGATACCGGGAACCGTGATTCGGGTAGCATACTGGGGCTGCGCTGTTATATTTGTCGTTCGCACGAGGCCAATATCGGCATATTCCGCGACCATGTGGTCACTCGACGGATTTTCCCGCTTCTCAGCGACCGGTTGGCGAGACGAGGCGACCACCTCGCCCTCGTCGAATTTATCAAATGGGTTCAGACCCGCTGTGCCGGTAGGATCGGGCAGATCGGCGTTCGACGCGCCGTCTGAGTAATTGGGAACATTTAAACCCCTGCGGGCTTGTCGAATGTTTAGTGTCGTGACCGCCGCGCCGATTCTCCCGTCGGTGGGTCGGGCGAGCCCGCTAGTCGGGTCACTAAAGCTGGCGTTGTCCGTCGAGCGGTCTAAGTGGGCTGTTAGGTCAGCCCGTGCAGCATCGACAGCAATTCGTACGGCTGGATGGTCGAAAGTTCCTCGCAGCCCGGACGAAACTAAGTCCTGGATTTCGATGACGATTGGCTCGGGCTCTGGCATCGTCGCTTCTTGCTCCGCAAACCAACTTTTTGCCACCTCTGCTGGGTCTTCCCATTGAAAGGCGGGGTGCGTCAGAGGAATATTTTCAACCGGTATTTCGACGGGCGGCTGCACTACCTTCGCAAGCGTAGGCCGCTCTGTGATGTAGATGAGGTCGTCGCGCCCTGTCGTAACCAACTTGGCGTAGGCGTAGTACCCGCCCGACGCCGTCAACAGCAGCGCGCCGACGCCGAGCATTATCAGGCCGACTATGCCGAGCTTGTTTTTCCTCAACCGCTGCCCCACTATTCTTCGATCAGAATCGAAATCACAGGCTCTTGCCTGCTCCTTCTACAACGGTGGATACCTATAGAAGTCAGTTCGATTCGCCAATCTTGTGTATTATACGCCCAATTCACGGCCCAGGATTACCTGTGGTGACTTTCAACAGCGGCGACTACCAGACGATTCTCCTATAAGGAAAAATAGATGACCGACCCCAAACGGATAGTGTCCAACGACGATGGATGGATCATGAGCCAGATCATGACGCCGGTTACGACGCGCGTTCTCAAAGAGCGCATCGTCGACACCTACGTCGACTCCGGTCTTGACACACTGTCGTGGTGCATCGGCGATACGGCGTCCCAACGCTATGAAAGCATTGAAATTCTCGCGCGAATCGCAAATTCGCCGCAAGGTCTAGAGGACGACCATGCTGACCAAAACCTGCGGCGCCTGATCGAATCGGACGGCGGGCCCGTCACGATTTTTACAAAGCTGTGCCATGACGTTGGCCTGAAGTTCCTGCCGTCGGTGAGAATGAACTCTCATTACGCGGGTGATTTGACTCGCGGTGAAGCTGGTGGGATCAAAGCCGAACACCCTGAGTATATGATCGGCCGTCCAGAAGATGAGTTCATTGAAAATACCCTCGCATGGGGGATCAGGACGGGCCTCGACTACGCCCGTCCCGAAGTGCGTGCCCACGTGGCAGCGCTCATTATCGACCTATTCGAGCGCTTCGATACCGATGGCGTCGAGCTCGATTTTATGCGGCACCCGGCCTTTTTCCGGGTCGAGGAAGCGTTTGCCAGCCGTCATCTCATCTCTGACATGCTTCGCCAGGTCAAAACGAAGATGAACGAGGTCGCTGCTGTCACCGGACGGGCGCTCGAAATCCTAGTTCGCGTACCCCCGTCGCCCGGGGACTCCGCCCGAATCGGTCTCGACGTGGAGACCTGGATCCGAGAGGGGATTGTCGACACCGTTGCAGCAGGCGGCGGGTTCATCCCCCAGCATGCTCCAATCGAGGAGTTTGTAGAGCTTGCAATCGGGACGGACTGCACGATTCTAGGTTCAATGGAATCGCTGGTTCCTGCAACCGAGGAGATTACCGTAAACGGCATAGCGTCGCGGATGTATGAGGGTGGCGCGGCTGGTCTATACCTGTTCAACTTCTGGCACAAGTCCGGCGAATGGAAGCGGCGCGTTTTCAATCGGTTGGCGGACGCCGACCAACTCGCTCAGGCCCCAAAGCGCTACGAGATGGAATTCAATGAGCGGCTTGCGCCAAACGACTTGCATTCCTACGCCTTCCGCTACGCGGTGCCATTCGTCCAACTGCCGGTTGATCTGGGCTTCACATTCACAGGACGCGGCCCTACGCTTTCGCTGATCCTTGGCGACGATATCGAGCAGGCGGTGGAGGAGGGGAGTATCGTCTGGTGTACGTTGACGTTGGGCCTTACCGATCTCACTGCTGAGGACGAACTCGAGGTGTGGATTAACGGCATGCTGCTATCGTCGGAGAACGCCACTCGCCGTTTCGGAGGCTGGAGCCGTCAGGAGTGGACGCGCTTCCCTCACCGTCTCGCCGAAGTCGAGTACGCCGGTGGCACCATCGAATATGAAGTTGACGGCCCTCCTTTCAAGCAAGGCCGGAACGAGATTGAGATTCGGACGATCATGCGAACCGTCATGCGCTCGACGAAGCTATCGCTCCGTCACGTCGAGCTTCACATCGAGCACTGAGATTAGCTTGGCGTCAAAACGGTTGTCTGGCTACTTGTAAGGATTGCCGCTCTGCCACTCTCTGAACCAAAGCCAGAGTGCCGCGAATACGGCCAAGACGACAATGGCGCCAATCAAGTCACCAGCTAGCGCCGCATTCTTGGCGTCACCAAGCAGTGGCCTTATAGCACCAGATCCGATTATCCCAATAAGTATCGCGAAAGGTGCTACTAATCCAAGAGGTATGTAGTCTGCCCGCCCAACCCTGACTATGCGGAAGAGAGTCGCGTTCGACAAGGCCACGGATAGGGCGAAGAGATAAGAGAGACCACCAGCAAAACCGATGTCGTTGAACGCAGAAGGTACTAAAAACGCCGATAGCACTAGTCCGAAGAGTAGATAGATTATCCTCAACTCACGTGCTGGCTCGCCCCAAGCACGCTTCCAAGCGGTGCTCGTTCCATCCCACCACCAAGAGGCGAGTCGTCGAGATAGCTGATTAAGAGCATATGAAAGTCGGTTCAACGCGGTCGATTCACCTCAACTGTCCTCCCGGTTTCCGACGATTCGACAGCCGCCTCGATGACCTCTAGCACATGGACGATGGACTCGATTGGAGCGAGCGCCGGTGCCCCGGTGCGGGACGCCGCCAGGAACTGACTAACAAACTCCTCGCCCGCTACGCCACCATATGCTGGTGAATCCGGCGGCGCGAATGTTCGGCCTCGGACGCCGCCGGATGCCCAACCCTCTGCGATGCTGTTAACGGTGAATCCCTCTTTGTCCGATGTGGGGATTCTGATGTTACCCTCAGTGCCGCGTAGTGCCATGAACGAGTCGTTGGTCGCGCCAGCGTATCCGGAGGCGCTGCCTACCAGATGGTATCCGGCGTGCATCGTACCGATTACTCCCCCTGAGAACTTGAACACCAGGCAGGCCGTGTCCTCCACATCGATGGGGTAGGGGTTCTTCGTCGCTAACATGGCGGCGACAGACTCGATACGGTCGTCGAGGAGAAAACATAGCATGTCGATGTGGTGGCAGCCGAGCCAAGACAATATCCCACTGCCCGCTTTTGACTTGTCGAACAACCAGTGTTCCGGGTTGCGATATCGCACTTGCGAAGTCACCTGCCGTGATTCGACGGCCATGACTTCGCCCAGCGCGCCGCCGTCCATGGCCTGCTTGGCATCGACAACGATCGGGTTGTTCCGCCAGGTAAGCATGGTGCCCATCGTCAGGTTTTCCGCCCGTGCCGCGTCGGCGATTCCTCGAAGTCGAGTTGCCGTCAGCGCTCCAGGCTTCTCAAAGATAGCGGGTATTCCGGCCTCGACTGCGGCGTCCAGGATCGCCGGGCATTGGTCGTTCCGCACCGAAACGAGCAGGGCGTCCACTCCGCGCTTCAACAACTCGTCGAGGCTCTCAGTAGTGGTCGTGACCTTGGATGACTCGCTCGCCAGCGCGTCCATGTCCTCGCCTTCGAGGCCGCATAGGTGAATAGTCTCGACCTCGGGCAGGACTTCCAGTGTTCGCATGTGCATTCGCGAGTGCGGATTGCCCGACGAAACGAAGCCGACGACGAAGGAATCTTGGGATGGCATGTGCGTGATTCTCCCCTGGGAAAAATGTTTTCCACAGGGTACATCGAATCGAGCGAGCGGACTAGAGGAGAGGGCGTTGCTGGTGCAGTCTACTACTGTCGCGAGGTCAGAGTTGTGGCTGAAGCGTGTGCCAGTCGGTCGCCTGCTCGTAGGCGTGGGCGGTGCGCAGGAGTTTTTCCTCTTGGAGGTGCGACGCCATGAATTGGAGTCCGACGGGCAGACCCTCAGACATCCCGGCGGGAACGGAGATCGCGGGGATGCCGGCGATATTGGCTGGCTGCGTGAACACGTCATTGAGGTACATCATGTACGGGTCGTCAGTCTTGTCGCCCAGAGGGAACGCAACCGATGGCGATGTCGGAGAGACGAGCACGTCAAACTTCTGGAACACTTCGTCAAACTCGCGCCGAATGAGCGTCCTGACCTGCAGCGCCTTTCTGTACCAGGCCTCGTAGAATCCGGCTGACAGCGCATACGTACCGATCATGATGCGACGCTTGACCTCGGGACCGAAGCCCTCTTGTCGCGTCTTTTCGAGCGCGTCCCACATGCTGCCCGGAGCGGATGTCGAGTACCCATATTTCACTCCGTCGTATCGCGCCAGGTTCGCCGAAGCCTCAGATGGTGCCACGATGTAGTAGACGGCCATCGCGTAGGGCGTGCTGGGCAGCGATGTCTCGGATACCTCTGCGCCCAGGTCTTCGAGCACCTGAATGGCGTCCTGCACCGCCTTTTCGACGCCCGGCTCGATGCCTTCTACAAAATATTCTTTCGGTATGCCCACGCGAAGACCCTTAATGTCGCCGGTGAGCGCTGCTGTGTAATTGGGGATATCGTGGTCGACAGAGGTCGAGTCGCGAGGGTCGCGACCGGCAATTGCATTGAGCACGAGGGCGGTGTCTGTGACGTCGTTCGTGAGCGGGCCGATCTGATCGAGTGAACTGGCAAAGGCGATTAGGCCGTATCGGCTCACCAGTCCGTACGTCGGTTTCAGGCCAACGACGCCGCATAACGATGCAGGCTGCCGAATGCTCCCGCCCGTGTCCGAGCCTAGAGAGTAAACACATTCGCTCGCCGCGACCGCTGCCGCCGGACCGCCGCTGCTGCCGCCAGGTACGCGGTCGAGATCCCAGGGATTGTGAGTCGGAAAAAACGCCGAGTTCTCGGTCGAGGAACCCATGGCGAACTCGTCGAGATTGCCCTTGCCGATCAGTACGGCGTCCTGCTCAAACAACTTGCGCGTGACCGTTGCGTCATAGGGTGGCACGAAGTCTTCGAGCATCCGTGACGAGCACGTCGTACGCACGCCCTTCGTGGACATATTGTCCTTGAGCTGCATCGGGATGCCCGTCAAAGGCCCCGCCTTTCCCGAAGCGATGCGTTCGTCGGCTTGGCGGGCTTGCTCTAACGCCAGGTCTCCAGTGACGGTTACGAAGGCTTTCGTAGACGCCTCAACCGCACTAATCCGATCAAGAAACGCCTGAGTCAGTTCCATCGAGGAGACGTGCTTGCTATCGAGCAATTGCCGTGCTTGGTGTGCCGTCAGACCTTTAACGTCGATATTCGTCATGTTCTAGTCCAGTACCGCGCGAACACGGACGTAGTCGCCGTCGCGCTGGGGTGCGTTCGCCAGAGCGTCTTCGATGGGCAGACACTCGCCGATCTCATCGTCACGCATCACTGAGGTCACGTCCGCTGAATGCGCCCTCGGTTCAACACCCTCGGTATCGGCCTGTTGCAGCACCTCGAAGTGGGCAAGGATATTCGACAACTGATCGCGCATAACCTCAATCTCCTCGTCGGCCATGCCAACCCGCGCCAAGAGCGCGATATGTTGTACGTCTTCGTTCGTCAGTGCCATTTCTTCTACCTTAGTCATTTGAGCTTCGGCGCGACGTGAAGTGTAGCAGAGGGCAGCCAGCGTCCGCTACACATGTCTCTGAGCTACGGCGTTGACTTTGTTTGTTCTCGCCAGTATCGTGCGAACAACCTCGATTCAACTAACGAAATGAACCGCTTCCGTCGAACTCGATAGTCAAATGGGAGGACTATGGTCACGATTCGTCTTCAGCATCTCTTACTTGTCATTGCTCTGGCGATTGTTGCGTCAGTTGCAACATCCATCGCTACGCGGAGCCTGACGGCCGCTCCGTCAACTCAGGAGATACCTGGTGTGCCGCTCAGTTCGGCGTTCACTTACCAGGGCAGGCTGGACGACGGGGCAGGGGCCGTAAACGCCAACTGCGACCTGTCGTTCGACTTATTTAACGACGCGACAGGCGGGGAATTCCTAGGTACGTCCGACCAGAGTAATGTCCCCGTCGTGAACGGACTGTTCACCGTGGCTCTCGACTTCGGCACCAACCATTTCGAGGGTGAAGCCCGTTGGTTGGACGTTGCGGTGCGTTGCCCGACTGGCTCGGCAGGTCTGTTCACCACTTTGACGCCGCGTCAGGCGATCACGACTGTCCCATACGCGATGCACGCGGGAACTGCGGTGAGCGCAGAGAGCGCCAGCACGCTGGATGGGCTCGGAACTGACGACCTGGTCGCCGCCGATGGCGGCACAATGACCGGTCGCCTGTGGATAGACCCCGCTATCGGCGAGCAGTCAATGGTCGTTAAGGGCGACCGCTCAGGTGGCCTCGGCGATTCCGTCGCCTATTTTGAGAACCGCAGTACCGTGCCGAACGCCGGGCCGGTTATCAGGGCCGTGGGCACCGGGGGCTCATATCCTGGTGGAGTCTTGTCGGTGTCTAATAACGGTTCGGGCGATATCGCCAGATTTGGCAACTCATCGCAAAACGTAGCTTCGCTCGACAACGACGGAAACCTGGCCATCGACGGCGACCTAACTGTAGGTGGTCAGATAAATGGCGGTTTCGTGGGAGGGACACCGACCGGCATCAACTGGGTCGAATCTAATGACCGGGTAACCGTTTCCTCTGACATATTCGATTTGGGTCAGTTCGGCATCGAGGCTCCAGAACCAGGATACCTTTTCGTGACTGCCTCTGTAGAGGCAATAGGGTCGGGAGCATGGTTGGTCGATGTTCGATTGAGAAATCCTCAAGATGGGTTCGTGTACACCAAGTGCGTTATTCACGGTAGTGGAGGTGAGCGTGACAAATGTACGATTACCTGGGTTATTGAGCAGCCGACAGCGGGCTTTCAGAGCCTTCACCTAGAAGCCGAGAGTCATGGCGACCAATACGACGTTGTTCGGCGAAACCTAACAGCGATCTTTATTCCCAACAGATACAACTAGCCTCCGGATTAAGGGAGAAAATCCAGTGAGGCTACGAACTCGCAATATCGCCCGCGCATGGGTTTTGGCCGCGTCCGTCGGTCTGGGTGTACTGGCGGTTGTGGGCTTCGCCATCGGCAGCCCAGGAGAGGGCCAGCCGATAACAATGCCTTGGACAGTTATCGACAGCGGGGGGAGCACCTTCAGTTCGGGAGAGGTCTACCGGCTCGGTAGCTCCGTCGCTCAGCCTAACGCTAACACTCCACTGACGGGCGACAACTACAGCCTGGCACCTGGTTTTTGGGCGGGCGCAACTGCCGACATCACCGGCAATCCTCCAGGCCAAATCGATATCCCCGCGGACGCGCAACAATTCTCGTTGATCGGCAGCGGAGGCATTACGGAGTCGACGGGCGGTGAATTTACCTTGAGTGGCTCGGTCGCCCAATCGATTGCTGGGCCAGCCAGTGGGGGAGATTTCACGCACAATGCGGGATTCATGGCCGCGTTCGAGGGCGATCCACCCGACCCCAACGCGCCGGTCTGCAACAAGCGATGGGTTGGGCCCGGCACGCGCAGCCTGGACGGTGACTGGTCGCAAGCCTCGAATTGGGAGCCTGCTGGGGTGCCGGACATCTCGCACGATGTCTGCATCCTTACACCAGGCGACTACACCGTTACCGCGACTGGAGGAACCGCCAATAGTGTCACAGTGGGCGATCCCAAGAGTCTGGGGAGCCCAACACTTTGGCTTGCGGTCGGCGGCGGCTCGACGACGTTCAATGCCGCCGGTGGTCTGACGAACTACGGCAAGGTGATGATGAAAGGCCTGGACAACAATTTCCTGACCCTTACGTCCGGTGGCAGCCCGATCGTCAACTACGGCACATTCTCGACCGAATTCGGAGTCGCAGGCGCGCGGTTTGGCCTCGGTACCTCGTTCGTGAATCACGGCCAGGTGGTCGTCGGGGAGCGCATTACGTTCAATGAGTCCGTTACCAATGAGGATGGGCAGTTCAGGATATCGCCCGGCATTACCGCGACGGCTACTAGTTCGGACCGTCCCATAAATCAGAACGGCGGTTCATTCCTCGTCGACGGTACGCTGAACGTTAAGACCTTCAACATGAATGGTGGTCTGCTGGACGTGCCCGGGACGATGACTAGCGGGTTTTTCTTTTCCAATGGTGGAACCGTGTCTGGGACGGTCACACTGCCTAGTGCTGTCCTGAGCTTCGATGACACGCCCGCCTCTGGTGATGCAACCTTCGTCATGAGCAGCGGCCTGCTCTGCTTCAACCGCATCTGCACCGAGAGCGACGGGGACGGCGTTCTGCCCGCTGGACAGACCCTCGTGATCCAGAGCGGCGGTGGTACTGCAACGACCTTTGCCGAGAACGGTTTCACCAACCGAGGCCGCATCGTCCTGACAGGTACCGCGAACCACCATTCCGGTTTCACGCTCAAGAACGACGGGATACTCGTAAATCGCGGAATCATGGATATCGAGGAAGGCTCTACCGCCAGTGGGAGTCGGGCGTTGACTGCAAACGTCGTGAACCACGGCACGATCAACGTCAACGCGCCGCTAACACTCGCAAAAGAGAACGGGAGGTTCACGAATGTCGCAGGCTCTTTGAACGTGCCAATTGGGGAGCGTATTCAACTCTTCGCGGCAGGTCACACCTTCAACATGAATGGCGGACAGCTGAACGTCGACGGTCACTTCGACTCCGATGAAGCCTTCAACATGAACGGCGGCACTCTGACCGTAAACAGCCCGTTTGAGGTAACCAGTTCAGTGTTCGAGTCAAACGGAGGCGTGATCAACGGCACGCTCGACCTGTCGGGATCTGACCTGTCCTTTGGGCCAAGTCCCGCAACTGGCACTGCGACCTTCGTGTTACAAGGGAGCGGTACTCTTCACGGGGTCATTCCGCAGGGGCAAGAGGTCATTCTTCAAAGCGTTGGCGGCTTTGCCCAGTTCAGCGCGCCGGATGGCCTCACGAACGATGGTCGGCTTGAGATCGGCGGTACGGCGAATCACAGTACCTCGTTAACGATCACCGGCGGCACGCTGCTGAACAATGGCACCCTTGACCTCACGCCGGGGAGCTCGGCTAGTGCTGGCCGGACGATCAATGGAGATGTCGATAATCACGGCATCGTGAACGTGCGTGCACCGCTAAGCCTTGCCAATCCTGACGGTCTCTTCACCAACACGGGGGAGTTCAACGTGCCCGTCGGCGGAGTCGTGACCTCCAACGCCGCCGGTTTTGCGTTCAACCACAACGATGGGAGCATGAACGTCGACGGCTCGTTCGACACCGACGAGACGTTCGTCGTCAACGGCGGTGTGTTGAACATCGACGGGCTCCTCAAAGGGTGAAGCGCGACAATCGAATGGCATGGCGGCAAGATCCACGGCACGTTCGATCTCGATTCCTCGACTTTGGCCCTGGACGCCCCATCCGCGTCCGGCACCGCCGAATTTCTCATGACGGGCGGTGGCATTCTCAGTGGTGCGGTCCCGCCGGGTCAGGAGATAGTTCTTCGGAGCACCGGCGGTTTTGCTCCGTTCACCGCCCCAGGCGGTCTTACGAACAATGGGCGCATGGAGATTTCGGGAACTGGCGGACACTCCACGACCCTGACGATCACCGGCGACACGCTCGTAAATTACGGTGTGATAGACGTCAATCCGGGCGTTCCAGCAAACGCGGCCCGCGCGTTGACCGGCGAACTTCACAATCACGGCGAGTTCAATGTCAACGCGCCGATCTCCATCGGCTCGGCTGGCGCGACGCACGAAAACAGCGGAGTCGTGAACGTCCTCGGCGCCGACCTCACCTGGAACCTTATTGGTCAGGACTCCATGCTATTGAGCACGGGCGAGTTTCATATCGGCGAAGGGCGAATACTCCAGCTAAACGGCGGACTTGGGGGTGGGTGGTTCACGAGCCTCGCACCTGCGATGTTCACCGGCCCAAGTGAGTTAAAGACCAATAGCACGATCATGAATATGTCGGGCAACGTGGAGGGCGAGATAACCTTAGTCGCGAGCACCATGAACCTCGGTGGTTCTATCGGCGAGCTCAGTGTCGGCGGCGACTACACCCATTCCGGCACCAGCAACCTGAACGTCGAGCTAGCGCCCGATGCGGTAGATGTATTGAACGTTGGTGGCACTGCCAGCTTCTTTGGGCGCAATCTGAACGTTTCGATGATCGATGGCGCGGCACCTGGTCCTTGCCACCAGTTCCCGTTCATGACTTATGGAACGTTGAACGCCTACAACCTCACCGACAACGGCCTCGACCTCGGAGACGGGATGATGCTGAGGCGCGTCGACACCGGCACGGGCATGTCGCTCGTGGCCTATGACCAGAATTCCAGCGTCAACATCCATCCGACCGACATCGAAGTAGCCGAGGGCGGAGGCCTGGTCGATTACAACGTCTGTCTGTCGCAGCAACCGACCGCGGACGTTCAGGTCACGGCAACGCCGGACGACCAGATGGCGGTCAAGCCGAGCATTGCGAACTTCTCCCCGACCGACTGGGAACTGCCCAAGACTCTGCGAGCCTCGGCGATCTTCGACGGCATTTTCGAAGGAACTCATGCCGGTGTAATAGCCCACGAAGCTTCGAGCGACGACCCGAGTTTCGCCGGCAAACAGGCCCGACTCGACTCGACGATTTACGAGAACAACGTTTTCGTGCAAAACCTCGATGTCGTAACGGACACGGACACCGTCATATTTAACGCGGAGGTTTGCGACACTGGCCTGTCCATCGGCCCGCTTGAAGTTGCCGTTTGGACAGACCGAGTTGCCGCCCCGACCGTTGACGATAAAGATGCGAATGCAACCACCGTCGTCAGTATCCCCGCTGAGGGCTGTGTGCCCGTCAGCATCCTAGCATTCGGCGTGCCCGACGGCTTGTTCACCGGCTGGATGCTCGCCGACTCCGCTGCAAACGTGTTCGAGCAGGACGAGGCAAACAACGCGGCGTCACAACGCTATGCGGTTGGCAGTTCTGGCGCAGACATGTTCCCCGAAATGTTTAACGTAGGTCACGAAGCCGGCAGCACGATGTTCAACCTGACCGTCTGCAACGACGGACTACACGCAGGCTCGTTCCGGGTGTCGATCTGGTCGCATCGCGACGAAGCTCCGGAAGCGGGTGATCTCGACGCCGACGCTGAACTGCTGATGTTCTTGAACGCCGACGAATGCGAGGACGCAAGCGTTACAGCTGAGGCGCTGACTGATGGCGCGTTTACTGCGTGGATTCTGGCCGACTCGACCGATGGCGTCGATGAGACAGATGAGACGAACAACGTCGCATCCTCAGACTATGTGGTCGGCCCGGCTCAGCCGCGATGTGGTGACTCCAACCTCGACGGTGCCATTACCGTCATCGACGTAATCATCGCCCTCAAGATCATCATCGGGGCAGTCGTACCTACGCCAGCCCAGCTATTCTGGGCCGACCTGGATCAGGATGGTGACATCACAACCATTGATGCCATCCCAGTTCTCCAAGCAATCGTGGGAATGATCTCACTACCGGACACCTGTGGATTGACACCGTCCTAGCTCGCTTCAGCATGGGTTCTCTGGATATGAAAAGGGGGCGGTACATCGTTGTGTACCGCCCCTTGTGCTGCCTTCAGAACCCCTTAGGGCCCGTAAAAATAGCTGCCGCAGTGGAGCTCGTCGACGTTGCCGACTATGAACTGGAGAGCCTGGATCAAGTCCAATACTGTTGCCTGACCGTCCCCGTCCAGGTCTCCGAGAATTCCCTGGGCAAACGACGCCTCGACCTGACCGACGATAATCTGCGAACCGAGGATGCCGTCCAGGATGTCCACGTCACCGTCAAGGGTAACGTCTCCACAGATCTGCGGGATTATCTGGAACTCCTGACCGCCGCCAAGCCCCTCGATCTGCTGGGCCTGATCGTCTCCCAAAAATACGTTTTCGACGAGAAATCCGGTCGTCGTTGGCTCGGACACATCATACGCATGGAAGTCGATTAGAAGAGTATCGAGAGGATTTCCGCCTCGGCCTGCTGCGCAAGCGAACGCCATGGAGATGACGCCTGGAACGCTTGGGTTGGCTGACCACGCACAGTCGTCGATTCCGAAGCCTGGATACACATCCAGTACCTCGAATAACGATGGGTCGTAAAGTAGGTCGAACTGCGCACCCGCGAGACTCTGGGTCTCTTCGTGTTCGGCAACGTTCGCGTCGTCTCCGCCAAGTAACAGCGGGAGGTCCAGCGCCAACATGGCAGATGGAGCGCGGTTACCTCCGACTACTTGGTCTGGAACTGCGGGATGAATCAGGACAGGGCCGATGTAGCCCTGGGCAACAACTTCAGTCGCCACAAAAGCCTGATTGTCTAAGGGGTCGATCTCGTGCTGGATGGACGATACGCTCGCCTGGTTCCATATCGGCCCGTTTGGCATGGTCGGAAGTACTCCAATGCCAATGAAGATGACCTGCGATGCCCCGGCGGGCAAGTCTCCGATCTCGCAGAAGACCGTCGCTTGTAGGAGGAACGGGTCATACCCTACGTCACATTCGGACGGTTCGTCGCTGGTGCCGATGGCTGAGCCGACCGGAATGGTATCTGCGGGCGGCATGTCGATCACCTGCACTCCTGTCGCGTCAGAAGGGCCGTTATTGGTCACCACGATCTGGTAGACGAGCAACTCGCCCGCAACCACCGGATCGGGCGCAGCGAGCTTTTCGATTGAGAGATCGACCAGAGGCGGAACATCGAACAGGTTGAGCTTGCCACAGCCCCACAGGTTGTTGCAGTCGGGGCCGGTGAACACATCTTTGACCGCGTTCGCCTGGAGAATGTCCTTGATCTGTACCGCGTCCAACGTCGGGTCGAGGGAGAGGAGCAGCGCGACGGCACCAGCCGTGATCGGCGATGCCATGCTGGTTCCTTGGAACCCGACATGCGTGCCGGACGGGTGGATTTGAAAGTCGAATATGCCGAGTGCGTCCTTCGATAGGGCCGAAACGAGTAAGCTGCCAGGTGCGACGATGTCCGGTTTGATCCTGCCGTCTCGGGTCGGGCCGTGGCTGGAGAAAACGGTCAGGCCGCCGACGGGTGCTGCAAAGGGGTCACAGGCCAGACCGACCACTGACACACCGCACGCCCTGGTAACCGACGCGCCGACGGTTAATCCATAGTGTGAGGTTGACGGAGCTCCAGCGGTCATATCGGTGTTTCCGTGCTGCGATGTAAATGTACACAAAGCGCACCACGCGTCGAACCGACCGTTGTTGATCGCAGTTGCGCTAGGCAGGTCGCTCAGCACTAAGGACCATTCGCCGGGCACTCCAATCGGGTTCTGTCCATCTGCCGAGAAGACCACTATGGAGATTTCTTTACTGGAGTTGGCGGCTTGAGTGTCGCTGTGAATGACGTGGGCGCACACGTTTGCAAGCGGCTCGCAAATTGGACCCGTATCGAACCCCGGCGGCACGTTTAGTCCCAGCGGCCCCAACACCGGAGCAACGATGTCGACTAGGAAGCTGTCCGAACCGTCGTACCAAACGTCGATTACGGCGATAAATGATCCCGGTGGTATGAAGAGGTCCACCTTTTGAGGGCCGTCGTTCAAGTCGCCCTCGGCGTGGATTTCTTTATGACCTGAGTTACCGGCAGCCACGACGAAGGCACGGCCCGGTATTCCCGGGCCTGTAAGGAAGTCGATAGCCTGCTCCATAACATCGCTTCCGTCGTGCGCACCCAACACTTTCCCAAGACTCATATTGATGACGGCAGGAAGGCCGAGGGTATCCGCAGCAGTGAAAATAAAGTCCATTCCTGCAATGATGCCAGGGTTGAGGTACCCACCTGCAGTGCTGTTCCAGCCGTTTACGATGATGAGTGGTGCTCCCGGAGCAGATCCGGTGTACACGGGATGACTACCTGCAGCGCTGCCTGCCACGTGAGTGCCGTGACCGTGGACATCGACCTGACGGACGAAGGTACTCCCGCCAGTGCCGAGAGTCCCCGCATCGAGGGCTGCGAGATGGGAGTTGATATTGTCTTAGGTCCAGAGAGTGCCACCGTCGGGTGTGCCATCGGTTCCCGGACAGGTCGTATCCCCAGGCTGTGGCGGATCAACCTCGTCGCATAAGAGCAGGATGCGGGTCGAGCCATCGGGATTGCGGAAATCAGCGTGCGTGAAGTCGATGCCGGTGTCAATTACTCCGACAATAGCTCCGGCGCCGTCGGTTCCGTTTTGAACACGGAAGTCTGCGATGCCGGTGGCCTCTGTTGCGCGGTCGTTGGTCGGCTGAAGTAGTGAGGCTGCCTCGACGAACTCGACGTTTGCCAGAGCCGTCAGCGGCCCGAGCGCCTCTGCTGGGACGTTGGCAGTCAGGAAGGGGCCGATGACCGTCCCGACATCGACGCCTAGCTCGGCGATGCCGTCTAGTGAGCCGTTCGTCTTGATCATCACGTTGACGATGGTCTGGCCGTAGACCGTCGATACGGCTGCGGCGTGGGCCGGGTTAGGCACGTCGGCAGGTTGGAACGGCGAGTCGGCGGCCATAGCCACCGTCTGTGCGCCGATACCCTGCTCCGCCAGCAGGCTGAGAATCACGGCGTCGGCCTTGGAGGCATCCACCTCCGGCTCCTGAGCAAGGGCTAACCCGGAGCCCCAGGCACCGATGCCCAAAACGAGGATGGCGATGATCGCCAAAGCGATACGATATATCACTAATCGATAATTACGCATAAAAAAACCCTCTGGTATTCGGTGAACATGGGTGCTCCAAACGTAGGGTATTGGTATCACAGGTCGGGACTGTTGTCCACGCCGCTAGCCTGACGGAGCCATGCAATGATCTGGTCACGGTCGATATCTTCCGGCGCACGAATCTTCCGGTGGCGCATCCGCTTGCCAGTGCCTTCCAGCTTGGCGTCGGGGTCAATGAGATCGCTCGCATCGAAGAACCCGAGCTTAGCGTACCTCTCTGTCGCGTCGATGTAAAACAGGTCGCGATTCGTCCTGAAGACCGGCTGACTCCATTTGATCGACTCCCTCACGTCCGGGAGCGTATCAAAAATTATCTCGCGAATCGCGAGCGCGATCTGCCGCACCGAAGGGTCCTGCTCGTACATCCAGGAATCGACGTTTTTGTCGCGTTGAGGCATACGGGCTAGAGGTTCACTAAGCTGACAAAACCTTGAACGAATACAGGTCGCAGTAACTACTGTAGAACCGCAGTTTGGCACCCTTTGTGAGCACGCTAGAGGGAAGCTCCGACGTGCCGTTCCACGTGACTGCATACTTAGTCGAGTCACCGGTGAAGGTGTCGCACGACGACCGCTCGTAGCCGGGGACAATATTGTCGTTGGCGTCGGCCAACTCGACATTGAGGAACCCCTTGTCTCGACAAACTGCGTTGACGATCAGCTTATCTCCGTCGCTGACGAAGGCGTGCGTGCCCATGACGCCTTCGCGGGCGTCGCTAGTGAGTGAGACGAAGCCGTCCGGCCTGAGCGTCGCGAGCCCGAGTGCCGTCTCGCCGCCGTCCCAGCCCGGGTGAGCCTCCGGCACGTCGAGTCCCTCCGTCTCGCCGAACTGCCACCAGTCATGATGCAGGTTTGAGCCAGCGTAGTAGATGCGAATCTCATCGTCGAGGAACAGAGGCTGATTGCATATCTCAGCCATAAAGCAGTCCCAGCCGTCGGACGAGGTATCGATGAACGGTGTGCCTCGGCTCACGCGGCTCCAGTTAAAGCCGTCGCGGCTGTGCAGGAGGTGGACGTTCATCGTGTTGTAGGTGCGGTGAAAGATGGGCAAAAATCCCATCCACAGATCACCAACTCGGAAGCGCACGAGGCCATAGAACTCGTCGTCGAGCACGTCGTCGCTGTCATCCGGCACAAGCATCTCGTTCAGGACCGGCCAGTTGAGGATGTCGTAGCTCGTTGATGAGAAGACGCGGCGTTTTGCCATCCGCCAGGGGTCGTTCGGGAAGTGCGCTGGCCCCCAGCCTGGAACGCGAGCGTGCTTGCGGTTCATCGGCGGCTCTTGCATCGCCCTGGCGCGGGTGTCGAGGTGGTACATGCCCGTGTCCTCGTCAGCAGTGAGCATTATCACGTCGCCGAGTTGCCTATCTGCCATCTGGCCGATCTTGAACGGCCCGCCGTATCGTGTCCACGCCCGTCCATCTGCCGAATACGCGGCGGATATACGGGAATCTTCGAGTCCCTTGTAAGCGTTCCAGTAAATTGCTTTGTAACGGCGGGAGTCGTCGTCCTCGAACGGGTCTTTCAGGATAGTACAGGCGTGTATCCGTCCGTCCTCAGCGTCGCCAAAGCAGATGTTTGTCTTTATCCCGTCATGCGAGCGGTAGTCGAGTTCCGGCTTGGTCCAGTGGATGCCGTCCTTGGACTCGGCATATAGCAGTCGGTTGTCAATAGTCGCGTCGTAAGAGGCAATCGCCGCGACCTCTTCGTCCTTTCGGCCTCCACCCGCTCGTTCGAGGCGCATGAACTCATCGTAGTCCCAGGCCATGTCCTCGTACCAGAGCTTATATATTTCTTCTCTCTCATCCCAGTGAATGTTCCAGGTATTCGTACGGAAGTAGTTGGTAATCTCCCAGGGCTTGTCGGCCTTCACGATGGGGTTATCAGCGTACTTCGTCGGCTGGTGCATCACCCGCGTAACGAAGTTGACGTACTCGATGACGTGATTGTCAACGAGCAGTTGTGGCTTCTGGGCGATATTGATTGGTGTCGGCGTTGGCACTGATTTCCTATTCTTCAGTTGTTGATCGGGACTCTAGCCAGCGTTTCAGAGACTTCGGACTCTCGCGGCTGTGCCGCCCCGCCAGAATCCCTGCTATTCCCACGTGCTCGTCGAGTTCCGGCCACTCGATAGCGTATCCGTTCCCCAAAATAATCCAGCTTTGCTGCTCTTGCGGAGTAGCATAGGACAGGCGAGGATACCACGCTGTCGGGACTGCAATCCGTCTGCCGTCCGACAAGTTGATTACCAATTCATCCTCTGTCACGGTCAAGTCCGTCGCCAGGGGCTCTGTTTCAAGTTCTAAAGTAGTCATGCCACGCCTCGATAAGCGTCTCTTTATTTTGGTGAATCAGTCGCAGAACTTGGTTGATTTCGTGTCCTCCGAACCCTTTGTGACATCTAACGATACGGGGTCGAGCCAGAACTTCGCCACGTCTCGATCTCGCTTTACATGGATGTGGACAGGTTCTACTCCATTAGAACTGAAGAAAATAAACTGGTATGGGCCTTGGCGAAGTACTGTAGGCACAAACTGCTACCCCGCGTCGATCACATCCTGCGACACTTCCGATCTATCCTGCGGGAAGTAGCCGATGGCGTCGCGACCGTGCTGGATATCGTAGAGCGGCCAGTTGCTGTCGGACACACCGAATACACGCTCGTGTTTGATGTCCTTTGCGATTAGAGCTGCTTCAAACACTCGAACACAGTCCCCGTGACTCAGTTGATGAGGGTGAGTCGGCACATCGCGGTCTTTGTTGAAATTGCCAATGCGGACAGAGACAACGCCCATGCCATGGCGGGACGAGAACATATCGCCTAACCCCTCGCCGAACACCTTCGTGACTGTGTAGTAGCTATCGGGATGGGTCAACAAATCGGCGGTACGTGTGATACTTCTCGGAAAGAACGCCGAGGGGTGAACTCCACCCCTGCTGGCGAAGACGATCCGCCTCACTCCATTCTCGACCGCGGCCTCGAAGACGTGCCGCGTCCCGATCATCGACTGGTGGGCTTGCTCCCACTCACCGCCTGCGTTGCTCAAGTGAATTGTGGCGTCCACGTCCCGCGACGCGTAGTTCACGGCGTCCCAGTCGTTTACATTTGCAACGACGTGGTCGTCGATCTGCGGCGTTGGCCTCACGTCCAGGCCGCGAAACTCGTACTTGTCCTTGAGATTCGTTATGAGGTGTTGACCGATTGCGCCCGCCGAGCCGGTAATGAGAACTCGCATGTGCTTGCCTCCTAGAATAGGGCCGAATTAGCATATGCGAGTGTACGGGCGGGTAGGGGGCGTGTCAAATGCACAAGGAGGTCACTCGACCTCGGTCGCTCTGACGTTCATTCGGTTCGGCGGAGTAATGCCCGTAAACGAGTAGTTTGCCGTCGTGACGTAATCGCCAGCGTTCACGTCGCCGGAGTTGTCGACATCAAGATGCACTGCGATGCCATACTCTCCGTAGTCTCGAGGCTGCTGATACTGGACCACATATCGATATCGGCCGGGGTCTGATGACTCGGTTGCGAGGTTCGGGATCATCCGCTCTGCGACGAGCTTCACACCCAAGTCTGGCCTGCTCAAGTCCTCGAACCTGACGTACAAGGTCGCGTCGAATATCGGGGTCGTGACAGCTACAAAGTCGATTGTCCCTCTCAAGGTCGCAAAAACTGGCGTCGCTTTACTGGTCGGTTCCAGAGTAGGACGGTCGCCGGGGGTGAAGAAAAACACCTGCCCGTTGATGTTGATAGCCGTGACAACCCCGGCCTCGAAGTCGTCACCGATAACAATATCCGACTCAACCGTGCTGATCACCTGGTCGCAAACAACCTCAGCCGACGCAGGTGCGACGTTATAGACATTTATTCCAATACTGTCAGTGTCTTGAATGCGGCGAACGACCTCGTACCCGTTGGGCTGAGCACAGGAATCTGGCTGTTGAGAGGTTACTCGAACGAAGTAGCTGTTGAGGTCAAAAGGTAATCGCGATACAGCAACCTCTTCAACCGGAGCTTCGACTCGAACGACCGCCTTGGTCAGTTCGGCTGCCTCAATCGTGACAGGATCTACCACCACGTTGATGGTATTGAGGACGACACTGCCCAAGGCCATTGTGACCCCATACGATTCTGTGCGCGCGAAATCGCCCGCGGTGAGGTCACCGGAATTGTCAGCGTCGACGTGGACGCGGATCTTGTAAGTATCCTTGCCATCGAGTTCCCGGTGCTCCAGTAGATACTTGAACTTGGTGGGACTTGACGGGTCGACGTTGACGTTCGGGATCACCTGTTCCACAAGCGTCTTGGCATCCTCGTCTTGAATACTCACGTCTTCGAGCCGCACGTAAATCGTCCCGCCAGAGATTGGACTGGTCAGTCCTTTGAACGTAATTTCACCGTCGATCAGCTTGTTGCCCCTGCGGCTCGGCTGTGGCTTGGGCGTAGCTGTCGGGTCGGCGGTATCGTCGCCGCTCGTGCATGCGAGGACCATAGGCGCTAGCAGCGCGATCAGGCCAATTATCAGCCATTTCGTCATTGTCAGACTATCCCTCCCTACATCTAATAACGCATGTTGCCAGGACTCGTTATGGGCCAATGCCGCAACATCTGCCGAATGTGGACGACCTTAGGCTAAAGAACGTAGCACCGCGGTGCAAGTTCCGTCTATATTCTTCGACACGACCTTGGCTTTTTGGCCAGCACTACTCGCTCGATCTCAGTGCTACAATAGGCCACTACATTACTACGAATGGAGAACCACATGCCGGATTTCGAGGGAGTAGTCCCAGCTATCATTACGCCGATGGACGCCGACGGTGAGTTGAACGAAGAAGCGTACCGAACGGTATACGAGGCAAACGTTCAGGCCGGCGTCCACGGTTTTTGGGTAGCGGGCGGCACTGGCGAGAGCGTCTACCTGACCGAGGCTGAGAACAAGCGAATCGCCGAGATTGTTACCGATCAGAACAAGGGACGTGTGAACAACATTATGCACGTCGGCGCTGCCACGACGGCTCAGGCAGCACGTCAGGCCGAGCATGCAGCGAAGGCAGGCGTCGAGGCCATCTGCGCCGTCCCGCCATTCTTCTATCCTGTCGGCGACGATGGGGTGGCCGAGTACTACCGGGTAGTCGGTGAGGCTGCAGACCTCCCGTTGTTCGTATACAACCTGCCGCACTCCACCGGCGTCGAAATCACACCTGAGCTTATGAAGAAAATCCAGGACAAGGTTCCGCAACTCCAGGGTCTAAAGCACTCGTCGTCGGATTTCCATGTGGTGGCGAACTTTGTGGAGATGGGCCTCGACTGCTTCATCGGCAGCGCGTTTTTGATGGTTCCTGCTATGTCTCTCGGCGCAGTCGGTTGTGTAGACGGGCCGCTTTGCATCATGCCGGAGCTATGGGTAGACATCTGGAACGCACAGCAAAGTGGCGACGCCAATGCTGCTCTCGCCGCGCAGAAGCGTGCAACGGAATTCTCGTGGCTTAGCCGCATCGTACAGTTCCCAGCGGGATTCAAAGTTCTTGCCAGCGAAAGATTCGGAGTCGACTGCGGCGACCCTCGCCCCCCATTCACTCCCGCCACTGAAGAGCAAAAGGCAGACCTGATCGCTCAAGCCAAAAAACAGGGATGGCTGACTGAGTAAACCTCTTAAGCCTGCGCCCTTGTCTCCTTCCCCATCGGGGGAAGGATTAAGGAAAGGGGGCTTTCGGGAACGCCCAATGAAAATAACCCACATAAAAGTCTTCCACGTCAACCCAGCCCAGCACGTGGCCGACGACAAGAACCTGAATCTCGTCTACGTCAAGGTCTACACGGATGAGGGCATCGACGGACTCGGTGAGGCTTTTGCGACCAGCAAGGCCCAGACCTCTGAGGCCGCGCTATACGATTTCGAGCGAATGCTGAAGGGCAAGGACCCGACCGAGGTGCTTCGCATCTGGAACACGTACCATCGTTCTTCCCGCTTCCCCCTCGGCACTGTGACGACCGGCGCACTGAGTGCTGTAGAAGCGGCGCTGTGGGATATCACAGGGAAAGCTGCCGGGCTGCCAATCTACAAAATGCTCGGCGGTCCGGTGCGCGACAAGATACAGGTGTACCGCTCAACGTCCCTCGACGGCATCCCTGCTGCTATTGAACGCGGGTTTACCGGCGTAAAATTCTCGCCGCAGCCTGATGATTACATGGACAAGCCCTGGATGCAGGTGCTCGACGAGTCCGTTGACCGGGTGCGGCGGGCACGGGAACTTGTCGGCCCAAACGTCGATATCGGACTAGACTGGCACGGTCGAAGCCTCAGCCCCCACGAGCCCATTCAGTTTGCAAAAGCCGTCGAGCAGTATCGCCCGATGTTTCTTGAGGAGCCCGTCGATACGGACACTCCTGCCTCGTACGCCGAGATCAAGGCGAAGACGACCATCCCCATCGCGGGTGGTGAGCGCACGATTAATCGAGAGCAGATGCGGGAGATCATGGAACATCGCGCCGTCCACATCTTCCAGCCCGACCCGTCGGCATGCGGTGGCATCATGGAGACCATTCGCTGGGGTGCCGTTGCTGAAGTCCACCAGATCATGCTCGCGCCGCACAACTCTCTCGGCCCCGTCCAGCTTGCAATGTCAATGCACATCGACGCCTGCGTGCCCAACTTCCTTGTCCAGGAGTGCAACGTCAACCTAGACTCCCAGTGGGTAAAGGACCTGTTCGACTACGTCCCTGTCATCGAGGACAGCTTTATGAAACTGTCAGAGCGGCCCGGTCTCGGTATCGAATTGAACGAGGAAGCTGCTGAGGCCTACGCCTTCGAGCCAGTCGACCGCAAGGTTGTCATCGAGCGCGACGGGGGCATCGGACTGTTCTAGACGACTCCGTCCAGGTGGTACAATATCTCCTCGAACGACACCCAACGAGGAGAAGCACTTGCCCGAGTTTCACGGAGTAGTCCCAGCGATTATCACGCCCATGACCACAGACGGTGAGGTCAACGAAGAGGGCTTCCGCGCCGTCATGGAAGACAATATACAGGCCGGAGTTCACGGCTTCTGGACGGCGGGAGGCACCGGTGAGAGCGTTCTGCTCAGCGACGAGGAGAACCACCGTATAGCCAAATCGGCAGCCGACCAAAATCAGGGACGGACAAACGTCATCATGCACGTTGGTGCCCAGACCACAGTTCGCGCTGCTCGCAACGCTGAGCACGCTGCAAAGGCTGGAGTTGAGGCAGTATGTGCCGTACCGCCGTTCTTCGTGCGGCCCGGCGACAAGGGCGTTGTCGAATACTACAAGGCCGTCGGTGCCGCTGCCGATCTGCCTCTTTTCGTCTACAACCTGCCCCAAGCGACCGGCGTCGAAATGACACCCGACCTGATGGAACAGTTGCAGGACAACGTGCCGCAGCTAACTGGTTTGAAGCACTCGGCTCCCGATATGAACAATCTCTATCTCTTCGCCAAGATGGGTCTGAAGGTGTTTACGGGGCAGGGCAGGATGATGCTTCCTGCGATGACGGTCGGGGCCGCAGGCTGCGTAGATGGTCCTCCATGTTTGGCCCCAGAATTGTGGGTAGAGATATGGAACGCCTATCAGGCGCGCGACCTGGACCGAGCCGAAGCGGCGCAGGCCAAAGCCAACGAAGTGATGGACTTCCTGATTGAGCTAGGCTACATCGGCGCGCTCAAGACCGCCGTCGGCCAGCGGCTGGGCATCGAGACCGGCGATCCTCGTTCCCCAAACCTCAGCGCGACACCAGAGCAGAAGGCAGCAGCCAGGGAAGCGGTGCATCGTCTCGGCCTGGCTAAGACCGCCGCGTAGCCACCTCGCCCCTACGTTTGTGAAACGATAATCCGCTATCGAGGAGAAACTTTGACCAAGTACACTGAACTCAAGCATCAACTTGGCGTCACGACCGCTGCAGGACTTGAGACATTGATGCGCTTCGGTCTGAACACCGAAGTGCCGATGTCGGACGACATAGAGCATGCGGGCTACTTGTCGGATATCCTCGTTAGCGCCCACGCACCGGCGACTATTGGGGAGCAGCGGCTGAACATCGCGGCGACCGACGCGGACTTCCGCAAAACCTCGATCGCAGTAATCACCGACTACATCGAAACCGCCCGCCAGTACCCCCTTGTGAAGCAGATCAACATGCACTTTGCTCCGAAGCGCTGGCACGACGCTACCCAGCCTGTGGGTCAGATTGGCGAATATGAGCTTCTTATCGAGGGTGTACGCGAGGTCGGGGCATTCTGCGAGAAACACGACATCGAGCTAGTGCTGGAAAACAACAACTCGTACTGGTCGCCTGATATCAAGGACACGCCGTTTGACCAGGTCAATTGGTCGGAGCGTAACGAGTATTTCGGCATGGCGCCGGAGGACTGGCAGCAGGTTGCTGTCGATGTTGATCGTCACAACGTCGGACTGTGCCTCGATTCCAGCCACGTCGTGACCTACGCTCACCGCTTCCCCGAAGGCCAACGCGAGGAGCGCGTACTGGCATTCCTCAGCCGCCCGGAGCTAATCCGCCACGTTCATTGGAACGATAACTATTTGTATGACAACCGAGGTCGCAACGACTCCCACGCCGCTTTGAATCACGGCAGCTTGCCGACCGAGATGCACCGTCGAATAAAATACCTCGACGCCAAGCTGCTCATGGAGCACTTCCACGGAGCCGACGTTCTGGAAGAGGAGTTGGCGTTCATCGACGGCCTGTGATGGTCTCCCGACCTTCTGTTGCGGGCTTCGTACTTCGACAGGCTGGGCACGAACGCGACGTTTTCCTCCTCTCCCTTCAAGGGAGAGGATTGAGGTGAGGGTGAAGGCGCCGCTCTGCAGGGCGCGGTAGTTTCAAGTAATCAATCAAGTATGAACTTAGCGGAGACAGCACCATGCCCGCAAAGAAAAAGACAAGCGTCCCGCCTGACAAGCTAGTCCTGTACGAAAAACTGATCGAGTCTGTCCCTGAGATCGACTCGAAGTCGAACTTTGGCTCAGCCTACACCGCGATTAACGGCAACATGTACTCGATGATCTCGAAGTACGGCGTAGTCGGCATTCGGCTTCCAAAAGACGAACACACCGCTTTTCTCGAAAAGTACAACGCCGAGGTCTTCCGAGCAGACCCCGCCTGGCCGCCTAACAGAGAGTACGTTGCGGTTCCAGACGACCTTCTCGAAGATGCCGAAGCCCTCAAACCCTACCTCGAAATGAGCTTCGAGTATGTTCAAACACTGAAACACAAGCCGACCACTCGGAAGAAAAAGTAGCAGCTACTCGTATGGCTTCCAGGAGAGGGTGTAGACCTTTCGGTGCACTGACGGGTCGGTCGGGTCGTGAACCTGGCGCAAATATGCAGTGACGGTTGTGTCGCCAGCTTTCGACGTGACAACGTAATCTGTATAGATCGAACCGTAAATCCAGGTCGAATTAAGAGATTCAGTTTCATCGAATGGCTCGGTCACCAGCGTTGACGTGCTCACTGAAAACTCGACGGTATACGTGCCGCTCGTTAGGTCGGCAACCTCGAGAGAGTTCGGACTCTCTCTGATCGACTCATCAATTCTCGTCACTTCACCGTCAGGTTCGTCCCCCCTGTGAATAGCAATTGTCGACGCGATGCTGCTCTCTTCCGCCTGGAACGCCCAGTTTACGGACATTTCGGAATTAAAGGCTACATCTCTTAGTACAAGGCGATATGGCTGGTTTGCCGAGACAGCACCTACGCCCGGATCGATGTAACGCGGAGTTTTGGGCGCGGCCACTTCCGGGTAGTTTACCGAGACCTCGACCGTCAGCCCGTTAACTTCGAACGACTCCGGTGCCCACAGTATTGGGATGATTTCGCCGGTAAGCAACCGTTCCTTCACCTCGGCAACTCCAGCCTCGGCGGCGTACAACTCGATCAGAGCATCCGCGTCCTTGCCGACTGCCCGTAGCACGGTAGTGGTGTACCCAAGCAGACCGATTATGACTATCGCTCCAACTGCAACGATGATGAGCACGGTCGGGAGGATGAAGCCGGCTTCGGGAGGTTCTAGGTGTTGGGTGTTGGGTAATGGGGAAGACAAGCGACAACTAGCCATATTCGCGTAATAAGAACACTTTAGCGGCTACTGCGTCCAATGTCACTTGAGACGGAACGGGCGGCGCAATTGTGCAGCCCGTTGATCGTTGCAGTTTCGGCCGACTACAGGCCGTACTCCATTAACGCCCACAGCCAGAACTCGCTGATTGTCGGGAAGGCGGGTACCGCGTCCATGAGCTTGTCTACTGTGACTTCCCCGACGATGGCGATCGTTGCGCTGTGAAGGTGGTCACCCGCACCGGGGCCGACGAACGTGGCCCCAACGATAACCCTCCGGTCGTTGTCTATGACGAACTGCGTCATGCCCTCGATACCCTCGCCATGCGCCTCCGCGCCTGCCGTCCAGCCGTAAGGGTACTGCACCGCCGTTACGTTCAGGCCCTGGTCTTTCGCCTGAGCTTCAGTGAGGCCGACTGCGGCTAGCTGCGGCTCCGTGAACACAACGCGTGGGATCGCATTTTTGTCGGACGTGGCCTTCACGTCCTTGCCGAGGATCGTGTCGCCACCGATACGCGCCTGGTACTTGCCCATGTGTGTAAGTTGAATCCTGCCGTTCACGTCACCGACCGCGTACAGCCAGCCGTCATCAACGCCACTCGCACGCATCTGGTCGTCGACCTCAATGAACTTGCCGGGTTCGAGACCTGCGGCTTCGAGACCTACGTTATCGGATGCTGCCCGCCGTCCGGTCGCCGCGAGAATCTCGTCGCCGATCACCGTCTCGCCGTTGTCGAGCGACACGGTCACTTCGCCGTTCTCTCGTTTGACTTCGGTCGCCCGGATGTTGGTGAGAACCCGGATACCCATCTCGTCGAACGACTTTTGCACTGCCTCGGCGGCGAACGGCTCCTCGCGCATTAACAGGCGTGAGCCCGCTTCGAGGATCGTCACCTCTTTGGAACCGAGCGACTTCCACGCCGCGGCCATCTCCACCCCGACGACGCCACCACCCAAGATGATGAGTCGTTCCGGTGCGCTTTTGGCCGACGTCGCGTCCCGGCTACCCCAGGGGTTCGACTCGGCCAGTCCAGGTATTGGAGGAATCGAGGGATACGACCCGGTCGCGATCACGACTGCCTTGTTTGCCGTCATCTCGCGGCTGCTGCCGTCATTCTCGTCGATGTGTGCCGTACGCTCACCGATGATATGCGCTGTGCCACGAATCAGGTCGACGTTTACCGAGTCGAGCCAGCGCAGTTGCCGGTCGTCTGTCCAGTTGTCCGTCACCTGATTGCGACGCTCCAAGGCTGCCGCCACGTCGATGTCGCCCGTAACAGCCTCTCGCACGCCCGGCGTTCGCTTGATCTCGGCCATCAGTTCACCCGGTCGAAGCAGCGCCTTGCTCGGCTGACATGCCCAGTATGAGCACTCGCCGCCCACAAGCTCCTTCTCAATGAGGACAGTCTTCAATCCGCCCTCGGCCGTCCTCCCTGCAAGTACCTCGCCTGCCGCCCCGCCGCCGATGACAATCACGTCGTAGTCCTGCGCCATGATTCCCCCAAAACTGAAATATGTGGTCTCAATGATGGGGCATCGTTAGTTACGCCCCATCACAATTGGGATGCCCATGCACGAGAACTGATTCAGGTGAATTTAGAGAGCGACGGAGTTAGGCACGTCGTCCATGCCGAAATACTCGTGCTCAATGCGGTCATCGTAAACCTTCACGATACGAAGGCCAGAAGGGTCGTCGGCTATAGGAAAGCCGACCGGGGCGGAGATGACCATGAGCATATCGCCGTCGGTGGCGTAGTTGTTACGATGCCAGTGACCGGAGAACACTCCTGACACATTATGCTTTCGCAGAAGGTCCAGGATTACCGCCCGCCGTTCTTGCGGGATGATCGCGATTCCGTCGTCTGGTTCATCGGCGGCCTTGCCGAATAGTGGGTGGTGCATAAATATCATCGTGTGCTTGCTGTCGGCGCTATGGGAGTCGAGGTCACTACCGAGGAACTCGACAAGCGAGTCCCACTCGCCCGGCACTTCCGAAGGGTCCAGGCAGATCGAGCTATTCAGCGCGATAAAGTGGCTTCCATCCGCATCCCAAGAAAAATTTTCGTGCCCGAACTTCTCGCGATAGGCACGGAGGCTCTCCGGAGTCGGCGTGTTGCCAACGTCGCAGTTGCCCGTCGTGAAGTAGATCGGAATGTCATCGTTGAGTTGCCCAGTAATCCGCATCAGTTCTGTGTGTTGCCCGTCGTCGGCGGAGTCCTGCACAAGGTCGCCGGTGATGACTACGAACGCGGGCTTCAGCCGGTTGGCTGCCGCGATGGCTTTTTCGTATAGCTCAGTTTCGGGAAAGGTACCGTCCCCTGGCGCTGCGCCACGCACTTCGAACAGCCCGAACTGCGGATCGCTTAGGTGAATGAAAAAGAAAGGTGAGGACATAATGGGCTCTCTGTCAATGTTGGGGTTGAAAACGTCGATTGAGAAACGCGAAGTCGTCGGCAATCATTACGTCTGACGTGTCACGTATCGGCTCGTCTAATATTGGACCAACGAGCACACGTCGTAGCCGCTCAATCGTTCTCGCCCGTCGAGGTCGATTAGTTCGATGATCACTGCCAGACCGGCAACCTGACCGCCCATAGACTCAACGAGTTCAGCACCAGCCGCCATCGTGCCACCAGTTGCGAGAAGGTCGTCGAGTATCACGGCCCGCTGTCCCTCGGATACCGCGTCGGTATGCACTTCGACGACGTTTTGGCCATATTCAAGGGCATACTTCATCGACTTCGTCTCGAAGGGCAGTTTACCCTCTTTCCGTATCGGCACGAACGGCTTTTGAAGCCGATAGGCCAGTGGTGCTCCGATCAAGAATCCCCGTGCTTCTATCCCCAGTACAACGTCGATCGAGTCCTCTTCGTAGCGTTCTGCGAACTGGTCAATGACATAACGGAACGCCTCTGGTTCTTGCATTAGGGGAGTGATGTCTCGAAAAAGAATTCCTTCGACGGGAAAGTCCGGGATGTCCCTGATGTATTGCTTGAGGTCCATGGTCACCTTGTGCTTTATCTCGGATATTCGAGTGGTGAGTGAATGATATGGGCACTGAGAGTTTCGGTCAAGCACCAGACTGATCCCTGTTCCTCCCCGTCAGATGGCCTGTCTCAGCCTTGACCCCTCGATTCGATACCTCTTAGAATGGGGAGTCTATGGTCGGTCGCAACTTTTCATGAAAAACAAAGCGTCGGTAGAACAACTCGTCGCCGCAGGCGGCATAGTATACCGCAACAATGGAAACGGACCGGAGATCGTTCTGTGCGGGAGGAACGCCGCAAAGCTGTGGGCGCTTCCTAAAGGCACGCCCGAGATCGGCGAGACGCGAGAGCAGACTGCTGTTCGAGAAGTGAACGAAGAGACCGGCCTTGAGGTGAAGACTCAGTGCTTCGTCGACAGTATCCAGTATTGGTTCGTGGGATCCAGCGACGGTGTTCGCTTTCACAAAACGGTGCTGTTCTATCTAATGGAGCCGATCGGCGGAGACATGTCGCTGCACGACCACGAATTCGATGTGGTCCAGTGGTTCTCAGTCGAGGACGCGTTGAAAACAATGAGTTACGGAAACGAGGCGAAGGTTGTTGAAAAAGGCCTTTCCCTGGCTGTACGACGATAGCCAACAGCCCGTCGAAGAGGGCAGCATAATAGCAACGGGCGAGAAGGTCGTTCTCCGCGAGAAGAGCCTGAGCGACGTCGCCGACGACTATGCGTGGCGTACCGACGAGGAGTTGTCTCGGCTGGATGCCACGCGGCCTATCACTATGTCCTACGACGCGTTCATGCGCTACTCTCGCGAGGAGATGCAGTTCACGAGCCCGTCGTCGAAGCGTCTCGCCATCGACACCCACGATGGCGTCCACATCGGCAACTGCATGTACTACGACATCAATTACCGGCGCAGCGAAACCGAGCTAGGCATCATGATCGGTGACCGCCGTTATTGGGGCAAAGGTTACGGCACAGACGCCGTCCGAACTCTGCTCACCCATATTTTCACCACGACTGATCTCAATCGCGTTTACTTACACACGCTCGAATGGAACGACCGGGCGAAGTATTCCTTCGCGAAAGCCGGGTTTGGTGAGATGCGCAGCGTTTTCCGCAGCGGCCTCGACTTCATGAGGATGGATATCAGCCGCGACGATTGGGAAACCCTGAACACTGCGGCCTTCGACTCTGAGGACGAGAGCTCTAGTACGAACGGGTCGCAGGCCTCGTAGTCGCAATAGGTTGTGGGCTGATCGTACGGCCGTCTGCGATCACGTCCTGGGCGGATACAGCCGTTCGAGATTGCCGCCGAGAATAGCGTCTCGCTGCTTTTGAGTTAAAAACTCGCACTGACTTTCGTAGAGTACCTTGGATTGGCTATAGGTAGTGACCGTCTCGCACGATGGCATATCCGAACCCCAAACGATTTTGTCCACGCCAAGGTTCTCGATCAGCGTGCGCACGATCTTTGGTGCTTCGGGATGGTAGGGTGGAAATTCGTGATCGTAGAGCATCTTGTGCAGCATCAGCTCAATGTGCCAGCCATCGCGACCTACCAGATCGAAAATTTCTGGCGGTATCTCAAAACGCCTGGGATTTGTCATGTCGATACGGAGCGTTTCAAGTCCGTGAGTCAGTACACTGGGGATGTGCGGATGAGCGCTGGCCCATTGCGCCAGGTCGCGCAACTCCCGCAGGTAGACCTCGACCCGCGGCCTGCGGGTTTCTGTCAAGTACCAGTGGATGGGGATTCCAAGGTCGGCTACTAGCTCCCACAACGGTTCGAGGCTGGAGTCGTTGACACCCATTGTGAAGTCGACGTGGAAGAATCCGCCCGTCGAGAAATACAGGCCAGAGAATCCCAACTCCTCGACCTGACGGCGCAGCCTGTCCAACTGATCGGGGTGTCCTCCCCTCCATTCATCGACCTGTGCCAACGCCACCAGCCTGTCCGGGTATTTTTGTATCGCGTCGCCAAGGTAGTCGTCGAGTCTTCCGTACACGTGGTCGTGCTGTATGAGGGCGCGGTCCACTCCGGCAAAATCCATCTGGGTGATTACGTGCTCCGGCTTCGACGACATGTCGGCGGCGGACGCCTGAATGAAGTGATAGTAATAGTCGTCACCGTCGTAGGTGAACAGCACTCGCCCATACTCGCCGACGCGAAAGTCGAGATCAGGCAGCCAGGAGATGCCGTCGTCTTCACCTTCCATCACCGGCTCGGTCAGCGGTGCGTTATCGCCGACGCGCCTGAATCCGCCAGGTCCCGCGAACCGCACGTGGTACTGCGTCTCCTTGAGGCACGCTTCGTCGAACGCCCCGCCGGACGCCATTGGCGGGAAGATGTGGTTATGGGAGTCGAAAACTGCGGTCATCGGCCAGCCTAGTACAGCGCGTTGGCGAAGGGGTTGCGGTATTTTTTTGTAATATCGTGTTCCTCGCCGAGGAGCTTGAAGACAGCGATGACAGCCTTCCGTGAACCATCGTCATCGTAATACCGACTTTTCATGATTACGTTAATGAAGGATTCCAGCGCGGCGGCGAACCTGCTCTCCCGTAGGAGTTGGATGGCGTGAAGGTACGCTGGTTTGATCGGCGCTTCTTCCAGCGCGTCAGGACTTTCGAGGTGCTCAAACAGGTTTGCGATGGCCTTGATAGCCTCAGCGCTCTCGAAGTGTTCGGAGCCTATGGGAATTCGGCTTGCCGTCTCCATGGCCTTCTGAGGATCAGAGTACAGTTCAATCTGCGCCGTCAGCGCAATAGCCTGTTCGTTGCTCGGGTCTGCTTCGACGATGCTCTCCAGCAGATAGTGGGCCTCACCTGCTTTTCCATCGGCCAAAAGCTGCTGCGCTTGCTTTAGCTGCTCGCGGAACTTGCTCGGCAGCGCTTTTTGCAGCCATTGCACAATCGACTGCTCCGGCAGCGCGCCCACGAACTCGTCTTTGACTTTCCCATCTACGAACAGCTTTACCGCCGGAATGCTGCTGATGCGAAACTGGCTCGCGATGGCAGGATACTTTTCCGTGTCGAGCTTGCGTAGCTCCCAGTTCTCTCCATTCTGGTCGGCGAGCCGCTCCAGCACAGGCCCGATAATTCGGCACGGTCCGCACCATGCCGCCCAGAAGTCCACGAGTACGGGCTTCTCGTAACTTCTCTCGATCACGTCCACATTGAAATCGTCTGTATCGTACTTCGACATCTTTCGTCCTCTTCTGAAGATTGGTGTTGTGACCCTATTTTATCGAACCGGTCAAGAAACCGCTCGGTTTTTGGCTGCCCAAGGACCTCAATGAGCACTTAACCGGTCATCTGAGACATTTGATGACCCTACGTGGAAACCGGATGCCGGTTGCTGATCGGCTCCGGTTTTCTAATTATCATGAACACGAGCGCCGCACTCAAGTAAACGCCGATCAGGGGAATCAAGGCCCAGAAATACCCATCGGTCACATCAAAGATTCGGCCTACGATGACCGGCGTAGCCAACGATCCCAGGCTGACACAGAACGTGATGACGCCTCGGAGAGTCGCATATGAGACTCTCCCGAAGTAGTCTCCGATCATCGCCCATGTAAGGCCCGCGGCACCGTCGGTTATGGAGAACATCAGGCCGAACACGATGAATACCCAGAGCTTGCCGGGGGCCAGAAGAAGAAACAGTGCGCCAGCCGCACCGGCGACCATCCCGAGGACGACGAGCGCACGCTTGGAAGTCTTGTCTCCCAGCCATCCCATGAACAGTCTTGTGCCGACAGCCGAGAATGAAATCGTCGCGATGACGATAGCGCCCGCCGATTCGTCCAGACCCTTCCAAACGACCATCGGAACAATGTGCACCAGTATTCCTGCCTGAGCGGCGATTCGCAGTGTGATGCCGAGGGCAAGCAGCCAGTAGGATACCGTCCTCGTGGCTTGCCTGAGTGTGAAATCGGAACTCGTGAGGGCTTCAGCGCTTCGCTCCGCCTTTTCACGAACAGGGTCTCCATCAGGCGTCTGGCCAACGTCTTCCGGCGAGTTTCGGACCATCATGGAGAGTGGAAGACCGACCGCTAGAATGGCGATTCCCGAAATCATGACCGACGTTCGCCATCCCCAGTTGAGTACGATCGCGGCGATGATAGGCGTCATTATGCCGCCGCCCAGGGCGATGCCCACGGAGATGATGCCAAAGGCAAGGCCGCGTTGGCGGATGAACCAGCGGTTTACAATCGCTCCGGCAGAGTTGTGAAATCCGGCGTTGATGCCGAGAGCGATCACACCGACGTAGATCAGCACGAAGCTCAAAAAGTCGTTCGCGAGCGGCAGCAGAATGAACCCGATACCGGCGAGGATCGTCCCGATTATCATCATGATTCTCGGGCCGTACTTGTCGATCAAGTATCCGGCGATGGGGGCTTGCAGGCCCCCTTCGAGGCTTGAGAAACCGAAGATAAGGGAAGTCGTGGTATGGCTGAGGCCCAGGTCGCGGGCCAGTGGCAGGAAGTAGACTGAAAAGCCCCGACCATATAATCCGGCGGCCATGAAATTCATGGTGGCGCCGATGGCCGCATACCGCCAGCCGTGAAACGTGGTATCGTCGCTCGAACGGCGGCGGTGCAGTAGGCCCTTGATCATAGAGGCCAGATTATAGCGGATTCGGAGCCATCAGTAACCGGGCAGCTTAGTTTCGATTCCCATCTGTGGGGAAGGAGACGCGCAGGGTAGCTTTCTACTCGAACTCGATCTCTAATATCGGGAGCACGTTCGGGTCAGAGTTGTCCTTCGAATCGAAACGTTTCACGGTACCCATTCCGGCTTCGTTGCCCTTGATGAGCCATCCGAAGTCGGTCGACGGATCGTCCAGCCACGACTGGACGTCGGCCACCATGTGTTCGGACGTCCAGGTATACTTGCCCGGCGCTCCGACTTCCACTAATGAACTCGCTTCCGTGATGAAGTCTCCGCCGGGCGTCGTCCACAACTAATTGTCATAGGTCGCATGTATCCACGTGGCATCTTGCGTCGTCGGGTCGGCACCGCCGCCTTCATTCCCCTCAGCGTCCGATGCGCCTTCGCCCCAGAATGTGGTCACTCGGTGCAGAGACACCGTTTGGGGAGTATCGTTGGAGGCCCGCGACATATTCAATACGAGCCGAACGGCTTTGACCTTCGCGCCGCGGTCCACGTTGGATGCCACGTCGAAGGCAATGACACCTCGCCGAGCTTCGCCGCGCCCATTGGCACCGACGTGAATGGTCTGGCCCTGTCCGTTGCTGACGACCGTCTCAGAGCTGTCGTAGAGGATGTTGTCGTACTTCGGCGTAAACGAGACCGTCTGGGCCCCTTCGCTCGCACAAGCGCCCAGCGCGAACCCTGAGATGATCACGATCGCCAACACAGGAAGTAGAGGTCGAAGACGCATTTCTAGCCTATGGAGCCAGCGGGCCGCAGTCACCGAGCGAGTCCACCTTATCGACGAAGAACTGCAACATCAAAATCGCGTCGCTCACGTCCACAGTGCTATTTTGAACGATGTCCGCCGCTACGACCTGGTCAGCCGTAGGCGTGATGATCCCCGCGATGATCTGCATGATCGCCACGCCGTCCACGACGTTGATCTCGCCGTCGCCGTTTACGTCACCGCAGACGATGGGCTCTGGTGTATGGGTAGGAGTGATAGGCGTGGGTGTGGGAGTGGCTGGCGGCTCGAACTCAATCGTCAATACCGGACGATTTCCAGTGTCAGAGCTTTCACGACTGTCGAACCGCTTCGCGGACGATTGGTTTGGTAATTCATCGCCAATAACGATCCATCCAAAATTGCTGTTTGGATCGTCGAGCCAAGCCTGAACATCTGAGGCCATCACAGGATTTTGCCAACTCCATGTGTTTGGGCCACCGACGGCGACTGCTGCACTTGCCGTTCCAACGAAATCTCCTCCGGGACTCGTCCATGCATTCGCTCCATGAAAGCGGCTTGTCCACGTTGCGTCGCCCGGTTGGGCACCGGCGCCCCTTCCTCCAGACCCGCTGTTCGATTGGGATTCTCCCCAATCCGCCGTAATCTTATGAAGGTTCATTACTTTCTAGCCGGACACCGTTTTCGACACACTCATGGTTAGCTGGGCGCTTGTGATCGTCGAGCCAACAGGGACGGCCCCCACGATGTCGAATTCGAGCAATGCCCGGCGAACCGCATTTCCGCCCCTACCGCCAATTTTCCCGGCGAATAGATGTTGTCCAACGCCGCTGCTCAAATTGCCTGATTCGCTGTAGATGGTATTGTCCTTTACAGGACTAAGCGTCACTAAGTCGCTTGCCTGCGCACTGACACCAGACAAACTGCTCTGAGTCCAAACAAGCGCTGCTACGGCAATCAACAGCGTTACGATAAGTGCGATACGGCTTTCGTGCCTCATGATGTCTCCTTCGGGTGCACTTCCGTAGTCTACCTCAGAAATGGAGTCTGGGAAACTCAGCCGTTAGCGTGCCATCGACAGCGCCCAGATCGAAGTTACTCCTGCAGCGCGCAATGGCGTCGAGCACGCCGCAATGGTTGCGCCCGTCGTCACCACGTCGTCGATTAGCAAGACGTGCTTGCCCGCCACGTCCCCGACGCACTCGAACGCCCCAGCGATGTTCTCGCGTCGTTCGTCCGGGTTCTTCATCGTCACCTGAGGTCGTGTATCGCGTGTACGGGTGAGTACGCTCGTCGCTACCGGGATTCCAGTTCGTTCTGCGATGCCCTTCGCGAGAAGCTCCGACTGATTGTAGCCGCGCTTCCGTTCACGCCGACGATGCAGCGGCACGGGTACGATCAGGTCAGCGGATATTGACGTGTTCGACAAGTGAGCGGCCATAAACTCAGCCAGCCGTGGTGCCGATGCTCGAACGCCACGATACTTGAGGGCGTACACCATCTGTTGAACAGCACCATTCCAGCGGTACGGCGCCGTGATACCATCGAACGGCTGAGTCGTCGAACTGCACCATTCGCAGAGCGATCTCGGGCCCGGATCGGAGCATGTTCGACAGAAGGGCGCTTCGAGTCGCGGAAGGTCGGCCTCGCAGTCGGTACACAGGAACGCCCCCTCCCTATTGCATCCGGCACAACTCGGAGGGAACACGAGGTCCAGCAACGGCTCGGCGATACGCGACAGCAACTGCATGGTTCGAGATTGTACCTCAAACAGAAGCGACGACGGGCATGAAAATCGTGAAGAAACTCGGGCTGATCGTTAATCCCATCGCAGGTCTCGGAGGAAGCGTCGCTCTCAAAGGGAGCGATGGGGTGGATGTCATCCGTAAGGCGAAGAAAATGGGTGCTATTACCCGAGCGCCGCAGCGGGCTGTTGAGACCCTCAAAGAACTCGCGCGAGTCGACAACCTGAAGGTAATAACGTATCCCGGTGCGATGGGAGAGGACGAAGCCCACGCAGCAGGGCTCGAACCAACCGTAATTGGCTCAGTCGTCGATGAGAACACGTCGTGCGACGACACACGCCGTGCAGCGACCGAGATGGAAAAATGCGGCGTAGACCTCATTCTCTTTGCCGGCGGAGACGGCACTGCACGAGACGTATGCGAGGCCGTCGGCGAGCGCATTCCGGTGCTCGGAATCCCGGCAGGAGTGAAAATGCACTCCGGCGTATACGCGACCACGCCTCGCGCCGCCGGCCTCGTAGCCGCACAGTTCCTCAGCGAATCACCTGATACGAGGCTCGCAGAGGTCATGGACATTGACGAGGACGCATTCCGTGAAGGCCGCGTGAGCGCCACGCTCAAAGGCTATCTCAGGATACCCGCCGATACAGCCTACGTGCAGTCTACCAAGTCGCCGAGCTCAGGAAGCGAAGCCGACGCCATCTCGAGCATCGCCGCCGAGGTAGTCGACTCCATGTTCGACGGTTGCCTCTACATCCTTGGCCCAGGTACGACTACACGAGAAATTGCAGAGGAACTGGGTGTCGCGAAGACCTTACTGGGTGTAGACGTAGTCCTTGATAAGAAAACAATCGCTGCCGACCTCACGGAAGCACAGCTACTCGAACTGCTCGACATCGAACGCCCTGCGAAGATCATCGTCACCGTCATCGGCGGACAGGGGAACATCTTTGGCAGAGGAAACCAGCAGATCAGCGCCGAGGTCATTCGACGTGTCGGGAAGGAGAACCTGATCATCGTCGCGACTCGACAAAAGCTCGCCGATCTCGGTCGCCAACCACTCGTTGTCGACACTGGTGCCCCCGAAGTCGACGAACTGCTACGCGGCTATATCACGGTCACCACGGGCCGTAGCGAGTCTGCGATGGTCAGGGTTGCGTAGTGTAGACATCATGATGCAAGCAGCGTATGATTTGATGCATGAGAACCACAATCAGCATCAACGATAACGTGCTGGAACGGGCCAAGAAACTGGCTCGCGAGAAAGGGAAGACCCTGTCCTCAGTCATTGAAGATGCTCTTCAGGAGTCCATCTCGCGGCGTGAGCAGCAATCAGATCGCCCCCGCGTCACTCTTCCGATCTTCAAGGGCGACGGACTTCAACCAGGCGTCGACTTAGACAATAATGCCGCGCTGCTTGACTTGATGGAAGAGGGCGATGCGCCTTTTTGACGTCAACATCCTGATCTACGCCTATCGCGCTGAGGCTCAAGACCACGAAGCCCACAAGTCCTGGTTGGAGGGCGTTGTCAACGGCGACGAGCTGTACGGAATTCCAGACATCGTGCTAAGTGGGTTTCTGCGGATCGTGACGAACCACCGCGCTTTCAAAACTCCGACTCCCGTAGATCAAGCCATAGAGTTTGTCGCGCAGCTAAGGAATCAGCCCAACTGCATATTGGTATACCCGGGAAATAGACACTGGCAGATTTTCCTTGATCTCTGCAGTGCAGTGAATGCAAAAGGAAACACGGTGCCGGACGCCTACCTTGCCGCGTTGGCAATTGAATCGGGGCATGAGTGGATTACCGCCGACCGAGGGTTCGCTCGCTTCCCGGGCCTAAAATGGCGTCACCCACTGGATCGACCCTGCCTTCTACAGTGCCTTCTTAACCGGCCCCACAAATAATTCCTGGGGTAAAATACTCTGCGTTTCGATGGCGTGTTTGTAGTCCGGCAGCCCGACCGTTGTAACCACTCCCATAGCCGTGAAGTGTTCGCTCTCGCCACTCGCGCCGCTCTTGTTTCCGCCGCTGTGTGAGCGAAGCCAGTTCGGGTCGATGATTTGTTCGCCTTCCCACAGCCCGCGTGTGGCATTCAGGTGTCCGAACCGCGCCATGTCAGAGGCGCTCCACACGACCCAACCCGGCCCGCTCCGCACGATGTTCCCGTCGATCTCGTATGGTGGGTCGAGGTACGTGTACGTGTCGGGAATCGCAGGATAGAAAAACTTCTGGTCTTTGACATCGCCGCCGGTGATCCAGTCCCAGCGCTCGGCGGGAATGCCGATATGGTCGAAGAGTCTGTCCTGGATAACATCCTTGATGTCTCGCCCCCAGACGTGTGTAAGCGCCTGACCCAGCCGCCAGAAGCCCGCGCTGCTGTACACCCCGACACTGCCCGGCTCGGCATGTGAATAACAGTCGTAGTACGGGTCGCCCGTCCACTTGGCCCACTCCGGCACGCCAGGTACGGCGTCCTTCTCTTCCAGGCCCGTGCGCTTCTCCATCCAGCGGTTGCCAATCTCAATAGGGAATCCGCCCCAGTGCACGCTTTCCGTTCGCTTGCCGATGAGATGCCGCCATGTCAGGGTCTTGTGAAAACCCTCGGTCAGGTATTTGTGTTGATGGGAAAGCTGTCCCTTGCCAGTCCAGTGGTTTTGAATAGGCTCGTCGGGGTCGATTAAGCCGTCCATGACCGCGAAGCCGAGTACGGCCCATGTTAGTGCCTTCCCAACTGAGGCCGTGTGAAACTGGTAGTACCTGTCGCCCCACGAATGAACGAGGTAGCCGCCCCGCGTGAGCACCGCACCGAACTTATTGCCGGTGTGATCTTCACCGCCGAACTCAGCGCCCTTCACGTCGAGGCCGTTGACCCAGGCGGCGAAACCGTCGGGGGCCAGCCCGGCTTGCTCCGGCGTGATCTGCTGCCAGTCATCGTCGGGGTATGTGATCCAGTCGGGGACAGTAATGCTCAACTACTCGCTTGCCTTCCCCTCGGCGAGCCATTCCTCGTACTCACGACGGCCCTCGTCGTTGAAGGGGTAGTATTTGTTTAATTCGCCGCCTTGCTGGAGCTTCATGCGGGCAAAGACCTCGTGCTCGTCGCGCTCGCCAGCGATCTCGATGAGCTTCGGGATGAGCCTTGGAGGGATGACGACCGCGCCGCCATCGTCGGCCATGATGATGTCCCCGGGCCGAACGAGGACCTTGCCACAGGCGATAGGCAGGTTGAAGTCCTCTGGATACATGTTCAGGTGACCGACGCCGCCAGTCGTCACGGCCGTTGACCAGACGGGCATCTTTACGTCGTTGAAAATCTCTGCCGAGTCCCTAATGCCCGTGTCGATGACCACGCCAGCGCCGCCGCGTGACTTGAAGTAAGTCATGAGCATCTCGCCAAACGAGCCGGTGGCAAGGTCGCCGCGTCCGTCAACAACGATCACGTCGCCGGGCTGCACGTAGGCAAAAATATCCCAGAGGGCGGAGCGTTTCTCAGTCTCTTCCTCCTGGGAGTATTCGCTGGAATCTACAGACTCGCCAGGCACGGTGTAGCCAGGCAACTGGTCCTCGCGCTGCGGGAGCAGACGCAGGGTCAAGGCGGGCCCGCAAATCTTGCTGCCGGGCACCCGCGCAATGGGCCCTTCAATGAACGTCCGGTGAACGCCGAGGCCATCCATCGTCGATGTGATGCTATCCGCCCCAATGCCGCTAAGTATCTCGATAACGTCCTTGGAGGGACGAACGATGTCTTTGGTTGGATCGATTTTGGTTTCCATTTACATACTCCAGGTGGTGTCACAGTTGAATAGAGTGTAGGTCACTTCCTTGCAATGCCCGACGACCGCGTCCCAGGCATCCAGGCAAACGTCGAGGGTGGCCCACTGTTGCCGGTCTTCCTCAGAGTTCCAGTACGAGACCATTTCGTAGGCATAGGCGGGCTTGTTCGCTTCCAGGGCTGCCAATTCGTCGTCGCCAAACGGTGTATTTAAGGTGGCGCGGACGAAGCCGGGCTGCTTCGCCATCGCGTCGATCCACACGTCCTTGGTTACCGACTCAAGGGCCGCCTCTTCGCCGTCCTTGGCTGTTAGGTACACGTTAAGTGAGATCATTTAAGCGCTTTCTCGTTGCGCGGCGCGCGCAACGTATTGTGAATTCTATGAGTTCGATACGAATGCAAGTAGCTGGCGCTGTAGGGACACAGAGCCCAGTTACATATTCCACGTTGTGTCGCAGTTGAATAGAGTGTACGAAACATCGGCGCAGTGCTCGATCACCTGCGGCCAGACCTCTTGGTGGATGTCGAGGGCGGCCCAGTCGAGGCGCTCCTGCTCCGTGTTCCAGGTGGATACCATCTCATAGGCATAAGCTGGCTTGTTCGCTTCCAGCGCGGCAAGCTCGTCGTCCGAGAAGGACGTGTTCAGCGTGGCTCGCAGAAAACCGGGCTGCTTCACCATCGCGGCGATCCATACGTCTTTGATCGCGGTTTCGAGGGCGGCTTCCTCACCGTCCTTCGCGGTCAGATACACGTTGAGAGAGATCATTCGGGCGCTCCTTGTTGCGTGATGCGTGTAACGTAATAGGAAATCGACGATTTGGCAAGTCACCAAAGTCGAATTCACCGCAGGGTGCGTGGAGACCGCAGAGGTCAAAGACAAAAAATCTCTGCGTCCTTTGCGGTCTCAGCGGTGCGTCTTCTTACCCCCGACTCGGCTCGGCCATCTCGGCCTTGGCTTTCTCGACCAGTTCAGCCATGTGCCCGTCGAGGGCAAGGCGCTGTTCGAGGTGCCGCATCCTGGCAGGACTTGCCGTGTTTATCATTGCATCGCCGTAAGCGCGAGGATGCCAGAATCTTATAAGGTCGGTCAGTTCGTCGCGCAGCCGTTGAAGATCGTTCTCCGGGTGCCGCTCCTGAAAGCTGACGGTGAACATGCGTCGCTCATTATTCCCGCCGTAAGCGCAATGCTTGATCTTGTGGTTAAAAGCGAGCACATCGCCGGGCTCGCTCTCCAACGGAATCGAGGGCACATCTGGCCCCTCCATTCCCCAAATCTCCTCGTAATTCTGATGGTCGGAGTGTGGCATCGCCTCTTGCACCGAGTCGCCGAATTTGTCGCCCACGTTGTGCGTCCCCGGCAGCACGCGAAGACAACCGGAGTCTTTGGTCACTTGGTCGAGGTAGAGCGCGATTTTGACCGAGTTGTAAGGCTTGTTGTGGTAGCGGTCGGAGTGCCAGTAGGTCGGCCCCACGAAAAAATTTCCGTCGCTGAACATATAGTTGTAGTCGTCTCCGAGGATCGCAGAGACAACTCCATCGATACGCGGATCATCGATCAGGCTGCTGAGGTACTCGTGCTGATCGACGAAAGGCACGAGCGCTGACCGCTTCTCTCCGTCGTGAGACTCCCCCGCATGACCACCGCCCTGCATATCCCATACTTCGTGAAACGACTTCTCGATCGTCGAAAACTCGTCTTTGAACAGACCAGGAAATTTTATGTAGCCAAAGGTGTTAAAGAAGCGGAACTGAGCGTCTGTCATCGGCATTGGAGCACTCCTGACTGATCCTTCGGCCTACGAGGTTAAGGTGCCAAACAACCAGATCGAAACGCCAATCCCGATTGCGCCGACGATTCCGATGATTACCATCACCATATTGATCTGGCCCATTCTCCTTGACCGCGACCAGACGTACCATCCCGCGAATACTACTGGCGTGACAATTGCCATCACGCCGTGAATGCCTGCCAGTCCGAGCAGCAGCCCGGGAGCTATGCCAATGAGAAACCCGACTATTAGCGGAAGGCCGACCAGTACCGAGATGGTGACCGGAGTCCAAACTGGATCCGCTTCGTCGGTCGACATCCCCTCGCTATGTCCTAAAACAGCTTGGGGCCGGGAACGTTCACTCGCGTCTTATACAATGAACTGCCAGCGTTTATGAACAGGCTCTTCATGTCGTCTTCGCCCCACGTGAAGTTCGTCACCCCTTGCGGAACGTAGATCGTGCCAAGACAGGTGGCATCCGATGCGAACACCTGAATGCCGCCGGGGCCGGTCGTGTACAGGTTGCCGCCCGTGTCGAACTTCATTCCGTCCGCCAGGCCATCGCGGTCTCCCGTTAACGTCGCCCACTCTCGCCCGTTCGAGATCGTACCGTCGTCGTTCACGTCGAAGACGCGGATGTGTCCTCGCATCGTATCGTTGATGAAAAGCTGCTTTTCGTCGAGCGAGAACGACAGTCCGTTTGGTTGATCGAAGTCATCGACCAGCAACGTCAGGTCGCCGCTGTTGGGGTCGAGCCGGAAGACGCCCTTGAAGTCCAATTCCTGCTCCCGGGGGACGCCGTAGTATTCCATGCGCCCGAAGCTGGGGTCAGAGAAGTAGATCGCGCCATCGCTCTTTACGATCACGTCGTTGGGACTGTTTAACTCTTTGCCGTCATAGTGGGTCGCAAGGACGCTTATCGAGCCGTCAGCCTCTGTTCGCGTCAGGCGGCTGGTGGCGTGCTCGCAGGTAAGCAGCCGACCCTGGAGGTCATAAAAATTCCCGTTCGCCATATTGCTTGGCTGACGGAATACCTCGATGCCACCCTCAGCGGTCCACTTGCGCATGATGTTGCCGGGCATGTCACTGAAAATCAGGTGCTTTTCGACGTGGTTCCACATCGCGCCTTCGGTGAAGTCGAAGCCTGTAGCCAACTCCTCAACTGGCGCGTCGTCACCAACCACGTCACGGAATCTCTCGTCCCGAATCTCTACGTTCATGGAAGTCTCCTCAATCTTTTAGAGTCGTGTGATTGTAATTGCAGATTAATAACCCATTAGGGATTATGTGCGATCCAAGTTTAGGTTACGCAACAATATAATATCCAACTGATAGCTATGTAATCCTACCCTCTTCGTCCATCCGTTCACGAACTTCGGCCCAAATTCCGTAACGTCCTCTGTAATAGTCAGATTCGGTCCGCGAATGATCGCTGGTGGCGGGACCGCTTCTTGTTGACCGGCCCCCTGGTTTAACCTCAATCGGGCGACTTAGGAACTCCCATAACTGAGATATGGGGAGTCTACGTTCTGTGCGCGTGGGATTTAAGTGGAACGTGTGGTGCCGTACGGCAAACTCCTGGACAAGAATCTGATCACCAGCGAAGTGAATTGTCCCTTCTTCATATCTAGTAATCTTTTTCAGGATATTGAGGACCTGGACTCTTACCTTAGCTTCATACTGGTCAGCCACTCGATTGAGTTCGACGTCAATAGAGTCTGGGCTAAGAAGCTGACGACCTAATGCAACTTTATACTCACTGCACTGAAGCCACGGCTTCATCCAGAATCTCCTTGAGCCGTGCCGACTCCTTGCGAATGTCCCAGCCAGCCTCGATGGCCTCCGGCGCGGAGACAAACTCGACCGCGATGAAGCCATCGTAGCCGTCATCGTTCATCTTCTTTATCATGCGCCCGAAATCGACCCAACCCTCGTCTGGCTTCGCCTGGAACGAATCAGGCGCAGACTGCTTTGCTTGAAAGTGGCGGGCGTAAGCGTGCATCGGCTCGATGTCGTCTGCCTTGAGACTGAGTTGCGTCTGATGGGCATAGTCGGCGGTGAGTGCCAGTCCAGGAACCGCCTCGCACAGCTTTATGGCGTTCTCCGGCTGCCATGCAACCGAGAAGATACACGGCTCGATATTACAATGGATGCCAAGGCCCTCGGCCACCTCGACCATCCGCTTGTACTCGTCGACCGACGTCTCGAACGCCTGGTCGAAGGTCTGACCCTGGTCTTCTGCGATCATGCCGGGAAGCATCATGATGCTGTTGAATCCGGCGGCGGCCCCTATCTTAGCGACCTTCTCAAACGTTTTTTGACTCCACTCCCGTTTGTCGGGATCAGGGTCGTTGATGTTCACACCGAAGTCACAGCAGAACAATTCCGCGATTTCAAGACCATACTTTCCGGTCGTGCGCCGGATGTTGTCGGCCTCGCCTTGAGTATCATCGAGGTTCTCGAAAAACCACTGGGGCACGTAGTCTGTGAACGTGCTCGTTCCGCAGCCGCCGACATCGACGACGTCGAATCCCATTTCTTGCATGATCTTGCAGGACTCGTCGAGTCCCATTTTGCCGAACGCGAACGTCGAGCCAGCCACTCTAATCGCCATTGGTATACCTCCGCATCACGGTCTCGTCGTGGAATGCGGCGATTGTATCCAACGACTCAGAGGGCGTCAACGCACGGACGAGGAAGTAGAACCGATTAGCCTCCTCTCCTTGTCGGAGAGGATAGAAGTGAGGGCGAAGGCCCCCACTAGCGAACTGCGATCAACTAGGTAACGGCTTCCTTGGATTCGATGGGCTCAATCACGAGCCGCTGCACGAGTCCCCACTGATCCCAGTTGTTCCAGTACTCGGCGATCATCGCACCAGGCCCAGAGGGCTGGAGTATGAACAAGCTTGTACCGGTCATGCGC
>Ga0114996_10000156_pt1 | contig 91301 bp, 85 predicted proteins | sample ArcticOcean_MG_C_4_FD_87039 | JGI IMG/M metagenome (GOLD analysis project Ga0114996, IMG submission 87039) | Marine microbial communities from western Arctic Ocean - ArcticOcean_MG_CB4_134 | ecosystem: Environmental > Aquatic > Marine > Oceanic | place: Arctic Ocean: Canada Basin | collected...
AAATAGCTCTCATGGCTTAGGTCATCTTTTTCTCTCAAAGCAAGGCAAGTTAAATAGCGAGCTGAATTATCAAATTTACGCAGGCTACCTTGAGATGATGTATGCCGGTGTTGGGTTTGAATTATTAAATTATGACCCCTTTGAGCGATTTGCTTATGGCCTTAGCTATAACCATGTTCAACAAAGGTCATTTGATCGAGGTTTTGGTTTAAGAGATTATGAAGCCGATACTTTTTTTGTTAGCGGCTACTGGGACAGCCCCTTTTATGATTTAAATGTCGCGTTGCATGCTGGGCAATTCCTAGCAGGTGACAGAGGCGCAACTATTGATATCAGGCGTAGCTTTGCATCTGGATGGGAGGTTGGTGCGTTTGCCACATTTACTGATGTGTCCGCAGCAGATTTTGGTGAGGGTAGCTTTGATAAGGGTTTGTATTTCTCGATACCATGGTCTAACTTAATAAGTCTACCTATGGTCAATCGCTCATTAAATAAAATGAGATTTATTCAAAGGGATGGTGGGCAATACCTAGATGGGTTAATGGGGACAAACTGGTTTAGAATGCAGCAAGCCAACCCGCGTAATATTCAAGAAAATATTGTAAGGATACTTAATGAATCACTTTAAAATTATTTTAGCTTTAATAACATTTTTCATAATATCTGCGTGCACAGTAAGGACAACACAGCTAGATGCCTTAAGATCAATGGGCAATCAAGAAGAACTGCTTAGTGCCGAAGGTTTTTTTTGGAACGCTCAGATTAATGAAAGGGAGAGTGCTGAGGTGCTTGCCATTAATATGGATGATCATACAGCGTTTGCTAGTCGAGACGGCTGGATCATGAGATTTAATGGCTGGGAAATCTATGAACTTAATATCCCAACCCTATCCTTGGTAATACATATGAACTTTAGTCAGACCAATGTGACAAGCGAAGGCTCGCACTCATCACAGATGCAGTGTGAGCCATGGTCTAATACAGAGATTGATATCGGCGTTAGGCATCATAGGTTATGCATGGTGGCGGGCGTGACTTATGAGGGCTTCCTGATTGTGAATTCATTAGGTGAGACCATAGAAATTCATCAATACATATCAGAAGCATTTGGTTACCTAAACCTAACAAAATTATAAGTTATTTTCTTTTTTAATGAACATCCTACCTTCAGCAGTAATACTATTTGTTGCCAAATTTTTAGGCTAACAGGTGGTCGATACGATAAGTAAAAAATATTGTGATTAAAGACCTAGATATAATAATTTACGGTGCAAGTGGCTTTACAGGAAAGCTCTGTGTTGAATATCTCGCTTCACTAGACACGGGTATCAAATGGGCTGTAGCTGGAAGAAACAAGAGTAAGCTCGAACAGGTGCTATCTGCAATTTCATTGGAAGCAGATGTATTTATTGCTAATTCAGATGACGAGCTAGCCCTAGATAAAATAACAAGTAGGACCAAGGTAATTTTGTCTACTGCCGGACCTTTTCATCGCTATGGATCAAAACTCGTTGCCTCATGTGTTAAAAATAATACGCATTATGTTGATATTACTGGCGAGAACTTTTGGGTTAGAGGTTTGATAGATAAGCATCACAATGAAGCTTCTTCAAAAGGTATTAGGATTATCCCATCTTGCGGATATGACTCAGTGCCATCTGATATCGGTGCCTACTACTGTGTGCGTTCTTTAAAAAAACCTATAAAGCGCATTGAATCATTTCACTCTTTTAAAGGTGGAGCCTCAGGAGGTACTCTGGAGACCATGTTTGCTCTAGTCGATCTTAATCTTGGTAAAAAAATGTTTACCTCTTTTTTATTAAATCCTGAGGGTACTTTTACAGAAGAACAAAAAAAATATAGTAGGTCAGAGCAACGTGTAGAGAAAAAGAAAGACCTTAATGGCTGGTCGGCACCCTTTATTATGGCGGCTGCTAATACTAGAGTTGTTAGAAGGAGCGCCGGAATAATGCAGTTAAAAGGCATGCCTTATGGGTCTAACTTTATCTATCGTGAATTTGCCTTTCATAAAAGTAAACTAAGTGCGTACCTGTCTCTTATACTTCTTGGCATTTTTAAGTTTCTACTCACTTCGCCCCTTAGGAAAATCATGAGATCTATGATGAAAAAACCAGGACAGGGTCCCTCTAAAGAGCTTAGAGAAAATGGCTGGTTTGATTGTAGGTTTGTGGCAGAGACCGAGGATGGTGAAGTCGCATATTTTAGAGTAAAGGGCGAGGGTGATCCAGGCTATAAAGTAACCTCATTGTTTGTCGTGGAGTCAGCGCTTTGCCTCATTAAAGATCAGGATAGTCTTCCTGGTGGTCCTCGCTATGGCGGTGTGCTTACCAGTGCCGCTGGCTTGGGCGATGCACTTTTAGAGAGACTAAAAAAAACCGGTATAAGCTTTAGTTAATTGATCAATATATTATTTCTTAAGATAGAGAAATTGATGGTGGGCCCGGTAGGACTTGAACCTACGACCAATGGATTATGAGTCCACTGCTCTAACCAACTGAGCTACAGGCCCTTTGTTAAATCAACTTTTATAAGCATTTTACTCAAAAGAGGTGTGTCAAAAAACTTAGCACAGTCTGACACACTTGCTTCATAATAATTGCTACTACAAAGAAGGGTAAATTTTACACTATTAAAGTGTGCGTATGAAAGAAAAGATCATAGATAGTAATACTAAATTGTTTAAGCGAAGCAGAAGCAACAACTACTATGTTGCTGTAAAAAGTTATACGCAGAAAATGGAATAAAAGTAGATTTTTTGATTGCTGAGTTAGTTCAACACTACAAATTTAATTTTGAAGAATATGCTGACTATGGGTGTGAAGAAAAATATAGAAAGATTACAAAATTTTTTTTTGATGTTATATTAAAAAAAAAGAGAAAACTAATGAAGAAATATCTAATTTTATTTTGTGCAATATTTGTAATAGCTGCTTGTGATACTAGACTCAGCAACTCTGACTTAGCCAGTCAAGTTATAAGCGGGCTGGAAGAAGGTTATGCAGGAATGGGTATCAATATTGAATCACTTATGTTAACCAGAGAATCATCTGAATCAAATATATACACAGGCACAATGGAAACCACAGAACCCGGCGGTAGTTTTACTTATATTGTGAAAGTTACATATGATGGTGAAAATATTACATGGATTGTAGAGGCTCCCTAATGCTGTATGTAGTTTTTTTGTTGTTGAAAGCACACAAGATATAGAAGGTATTACAAAGAGTGATTTAGAAACACAATTAGCATTTTATAAACTAAGTGTGTAGCAGAAAACTTGACACACCGACATATAGCATGGCTATAAACATTGTAGGAATGGGGGTTTAGAGTTGTAGCAGTAAATTATGAGTCCACTGCTCTAACCAGCTGAGCTACAGGCCCTTTTTTCTATCATTGACTTTCAGCGATTTTTCTACTGACTTCACAGTGTTAAAAAGCTAACACAGTTCAACACAGTCTTGTCATGCTGAAACGCTAGTGCTCACAACAAAGTAATTATAAGCGATTAAAGATGAATTACGAATGAATTTGTAATTGAGGATTCATGGCTTACATCACCATGGGTAAAGCGAATATCGATAAGCAATGTTGCCATCATGCAACGGATCATGCATATGGAGCCATATTATTATTTTATTTTAAATATAGACTTATAATGAAAACTAATATTAATTAATTAGGGTCCTGCTATGAAAAATATACTATGTGTTACGTTGCTATTGTTATCGACAAGTGCATTTACTCAAGAGCTAACTAACTACGGGGTTCTTTACAACAACACCACACTAGAAAATGAAATTTGGGTACTATATGATGATGGCACAGATGAGCGCGTGGCATCTTTCGCTTTTAATAGCGGTTATTGGGCACCAGGTAATTCATTTACAGATCAAGACTCTGGTATTTTATGGCTAAAAGATAGTGATGGAACTTATGTTACCTTCAATCCCGCAACAGATACACTAACTAAAAGTGTGCCACTAGGGACTCAATCTTATCAATCATTATTTCCAACTGCCTATATAGATGAAACTATTCAAACGGTCACGGATACAGCAGGCAATGTGTCGACCCAAGTAGGCACCAACCAAATCATAGACTCAGATGGCGATACTATGATCAGCACCGAAACCAATGCCGATGGCGATGAGGAAATTCATATTGGCGAGAACTCCTTAGTCACCGTTGAGACGGATGGGGTTCAACAGTTATGGGCTGAAGATGCTTCTGGGAATGCAATTGATATTAATGTTAAAGAAGGTACCAACCTACTCATTAACGGAACCAACGTGGCTTCATCAATAGCATCGAATAGCAATGCAATAGGTATGCTGGATAGCAGAATGGATTCGCTTGAGAATCTAGTACAAGGCTACTCAGAAGGGCTCGCATCTTCGATTGCTATGTCTCAGTTTGATCTAGGCCAAGACGGGTTTAGTGTGGGTGTTGGTATGGGTAGATACCAGAATGTTACCGAAACAGCCATAGGCTTTGGCTATGGAAGAGAGTTAGCCAATGGAAGAAGAATCAACTTTAGGATGAGCTCTGCTTCAGATAGTAGTGGCTTAGGTTTTAGTATGACTTTCTAGGATCAAGCGTTTAATCTTTATACGAGGTATCAGGGCTCTGCTAAAGGTTAAGATGAGCCCACTCCCCCTATCTAATAACTTTTTTTCTTAGTCGGATACTCTTAGGGGTGACCTCGACAAGCTCATCATCTTCTATAAATTCGAGGGCTTGCTCCAAAGTATGATTAATGCGCGGCGTGAGAATAAGATTCTCGTCTGTGCCAGCCGCTCTAATATTATTTAATTGTTTTCCTTTGGTGGGATTAACCAGAAGGTCATTATCCCTAGAATGAAGACCCACAATCTGCCCTTTGTATACTTCAAGTCCATGGCCCACAAACATTTTTCCACGGTTCTGGAGATTAAAGAGTGCATAGGCTAATGTTTTTCCATTAATCATAGAGACCAAGACACCATTTTGTCTTTTAGCAATATCTCCTTTTTTTGCTGGCCCATAACTATCAAAGATACTCGTTAGTATTCCGCTTCCTTGAGTTAGGGTTAGGAAATATGAACGAAATCCAATGAGGCCCCTTGAGGGGGCAAAAAATTCAAGGCGCATGCGACCATTTTCAGTAATGACAAGCGACCGAAGATCAGCCTTTCGATCTCCCATCTCTTCCATGATCGAGCCTTGATGCCTTCCCTCAACGTCAATAACAACAATTTCATAGGGCTCATGTATCTCACCGTCAATATCTTTTTGTATCACTTGAGGCTTTGATACGGCGAGCTCATAATTTTCTCTTCGCATTGTTTCAATTAGTACAGATAGGTGAAGTTCGCCTCGGCCCGAGACTTTGAATTTATCAGCGGTGTCACCTTGCTCTACTCTGAGTGCCATATTATGAATTAGTTCCTGCTCTAGTCTTTCTTTAATATTTCTAGAGGTGACATATTTTCCTTCTTTACCGGCAAAGGGTGAATCATTGACCTGAAAAACCATGCTGACTGTTGGCTCATCGACTGAGAGTGGTTCCATCGGGTTGATGTGCTCAGGATGGCAAAGTGTGTCTGAGATATTAAGAGATTCAACACCTGTAATGCAAACGATATCTCCAGCATAGGCTTCATCGACCGCGATGCGTTCTAACCCATGATGACTTAACACTTGTAAAATTTTAGCATTTCTTTGATGGCGATCCTTGTCAACCACAATGATCCGATCATTAGGCTTAACTGAGCCGCCTGTGATTCTTCCAATCCCTATTGCCCCTACATAACTGTTGTAGTCGATGGCACTGATCTGCATCCTGAAGAGTGAATTTAGCGCTACCTCAGGTGGCAAGACTTTCTCAATAATGGTATCTAATAATGGCGTCATGTCATCGGCGAGGGCATCGGGCTCAAAGCCTGAAAACCCCTTTAGGGCAGAGGCATAGATGATGGTAAAGTCGAGCTGTTTATCCGTGGCACCAAGGTTATCAAAAAGTTCAAAAACTTGGTCAATGACCCAGTGCGGACGAGCCTCTGGGCGGTCTACTTTATTTACAACGACTATAGGCTTAAGTCCTCTTTCAAAGGCCTTTTGGGTTACAAAACGCGTCTGAGGCATTGGTCCATCCACGGCATCAACTAACAGCAATACGGAGTCTACCATCGATAATACACGCTCCACTTCACCACCAAAGTCCGCATGACCAGGTGTATCCACAATATTTATATGATGGTCTTTCCATTTTAGGGCTGTGTTTTTAGCGAGAATAGTAATACCCCTTTCCTTTTCTTGATCGCTAGAATCCATAATGCGATCGGTAGACATATTTTTTCGATCTAAGGTGCCTGACTGTTGAAGAAGCTTATCTACAAGAGTAGTTTTCCCGTGATCGACATGGGCAATAATGGCTATGTTTCTAAGTTTTTTTTGATTCATGAAAAATGACTATATTTAGTGCTTATTTAGTTAACATGAATTTATTGCTTTGATTAGATAAGCAAGGAGATCGTAATTTTAGTATTAATCTTCTTTTAAGAAGCTTTTTAGTTGTTCGGAGCGTGAAGGATGCCTTAGTTTTCGTAGTGCCTTAGCTTCAATTTGTCGGATACGCTCACGGGTCACATCAAATTGTTTGCCTACTTCTTCGAGGGTATGGTCAGTATTCATGTTTATGCCAAAACGCATTCTAAGTACTTTGGCTTCTCTTGGTGTTAATCCAGAAAGAACAGTTTTTGTGGTTTCTCTCAGTCCAAATTGTGTCGCTGAAGCATCTGGTAATTCAGCATCTATGTCTTCTAAGAAATCACCTAGGTGGGAATCTTCGTCATCACCAACGGGTGTTTCCATTGAAATAGGTTCTTTAGCAATCTTGAGCACTCTTCTTACTTTATCTTCTGGCATTTCCATTTGGTGTGAGAGCTCTTCTGGTGTTGGTTCGCGTCCCTTTTCTTGAATCATCTGTCGCGTAATGCGGTTAAGTTTATTGATGGTCTCAATCATGTGAACTGGAATTCGGATGGTTCTCGCTTGATCGGCAATTGATCTTGTAATCGCTTGACGAATCCACCAGGTGGCATAGGTTGAGAATTTATATCCTCTACGATACTCAAATTTATCCACCGCCTTCATTAGGCCTATGTTTCCTTCTTGAATTAAGTCAAGGAATTGTAGGCCACGGTTGGTGTATTTTTTAGCAATCGATATAACAAGCCTTAAGTTTGCCTCAACCATTTCTTTTTTAGCTCTTCTGGCCTGCGTTTCTCCTAACGCAACTTCTCTATTAATAGACTTAATCTCTTTTATAGACATTAAAGTTAATAGTTCGAGGTCTTTAAGGGGGGTTTGAAGCAGGATAATAGCATCCTTATTTTTAGTAAGCTTAGAAGAATGTTTGCGCTTGGCACGTATATGCTTATCTACCCAGTTGAGGTTCGTTTCATTGTCAGGAAAGCTCGAGATAAAATCTTTCCTTGCCATGCCTGAATCTTTGATGCAGAGGGCCATAATTCCTTTTTCATAATGCCTTATTTGAGTGATCACGCGTTTAAAGTTATTTCGTAGCCTGATACCTAGATTAACATTTAGCTTGAGTTTTTGAAGCTCAGGGTAGAGTTTTTCATATTTAGCGATAGTGGTTTTATGTTTAGTGCCATACTTTTTAACGGCCGTTTGATATTCCTTGCTAAACTTCCTGATTTTTGTCATTCGTTTTTTTGCTTCAGCTGGATCGGGTCCATCAGGTTTATCTTCATCGAGTTCCGATTTTTCTACGATCTTTATACCTGCGCTTGGATCAAAAAAGTCTACGATAACATCGCTAAGTTTTTTAGTTTCTCCATTGCATGATAGATACTCTTCAATAAAAAGATCCGATATGAGCGGAACAGAGAATATCCCCCTCTTGGTAATATCGAGCCCTTCTTCGATTCGTTTGGCTATAGAAATTTCACCTTCACGGGTGAGCAGTTGGACACTACCCATTTCACGCATATACATACGTACGGGATCGGTTGTACGTCCAAATTCAGCATCAACACTCGCGAGTGCGGCTGCCCCTTCCTCGGCTATATCATCATCGCTTACGGCTGCATCGGAGAGTACCAAGGAATCAGTATCTGGTGCCCGCTCATGAACGGTTATCCCCATATCATTAATCATGTTGACAATCTCATTAACCTGCTCAGGGTCTAAGATATCAGTCGGTAGGTGATCGTTCACCTCGCTGTAGGTTAGATAACCTTGATCCTTGCCCTTGGCAATCAGAAGCTGTATTTGATTTTTTTGTGCCTCGGTATCGAGTTGATTATTATTTTTTTTTGCCATGAATTTCAAACGAAAGGTTTCATATTCTATATGATGTCACGTGTAATGGCTACTACATTTTGTAATTGGATTGTTTAAAAATACCGGCTCGTAAGGAAAAATAGTATCAAGTATTAAAATCGACCCCTGAGTTCACTAGCGATGAGCTCTCTCTTTATTTTCTCCGAGATATTAAAAAGAATATCATCGTACGTTTTTTCAGCTATTTCGTAGTCGTCGTAGTGATAGTTTTGGGCAATTTTTGAGAGAAATTTACCCTCGTGGTCATCTCTTAGGTATTCGATAATTTGTGCTGAAGACGTTTTATCGCGTGAGCGAATATATTTGACGATTTTATTAAGCAATAGCATGCCTGATATGTCAGATTGTGCCAATAAATTTGGAGAAATATTTTTTTGGGCGAGTTCTGGGAAATGGACTAAAGCGCCAATGGCTTCTCTTATGAAATAGTTTTCCTTAGGAATAGACAGCTCACGCTTAGCTTGTTTTTTTGGGTTCATTACTGATAAGTTATTGCTTGCCGAATTTAGTGAAGCAGAAAGCACATCGATAGGGATATTAATTTTTTTATTAATAGACTCAATAAGGGCTTCTTTAAATATAGGGTTTTTAATTTTTTTATAGTAATTTTTTGTTAGCTCAACAAATTTTGATTTACCTTCTGAGGTGTTAAGCGATGCCCTTGATTCAATCTCATCTAAAATTAGTGTTGATAAAGGTAATGCCTTTTTTGATAGCGCTAAAAACTCTTCACCACCCCGTTTATTTACAATGGAATCAGGGTCTTCGTCTTTAGGTAGCATTAAAAAGTAAAATTGTGTGAGCCCGCCGGCGAAGGGTAAGGCAATCTCGCAGGCGCGAAGTGCAGCTTTTTTTCCGGCCGGATCACCATCAAAACAGAAAATTACCTTTTCGCTTATCAGTATAAGTTGTTTTATATGCGCTGGCGTTGGAGCCGTTCCTAAGGTGGCAACAGTGGGTTTGATGTCATGTTGAAAAAGGGTAATGACATCCATATACCCCTCAGTAACATAAATTGCATTCTCTTTTGAGCCCCTTGCCCTTGTTTCATGAGAGCCGTAGAGATGGTTACCTTTGCTAAAGGTAATAGTTTCCGGTGAGTTTAGGTATTTAGCTTTATCCTCGTCAAGCGCTCTACCACCAAAGCCTATGACAGAGCCCGTTTTAGATCGGATAGGGAAGATGACTCTATTTCTGAAGCGGTCATAGTATTTATTATCCTTGTCACTCTTAGTGACAAGACCGGCTTCGACTAGCATGCTCGGTTTAAAGGTTTTTAAATTTTTGTGGTTCACAAGATATTGCCATTCATTGGGCGCATAACCGATTGTGAATGCATCAAGTGAATCCAGGTTAAGCCCTCTATTTTTGAGATACTTTTTAGTCGATTCGCTCTGCTCGAGTTCTGCTTGATAAATTTTTGCTACAACATCAAGAAGATTAACAATTGCTTTTTCTTTCCGGTAGCTTTCATTATCTTCAGTTGGGATGTCAACACCAGCATGTTCCGCAAGCGATCTAATGGCTGACACGTAGTCTAAGTTGTCATAATCCATCACAAATCCAACAGCTGTTCCATGGGCGCCACATCCGAAGCAGTGATAAAAACCTTTAGTCTCAGAAATGACAAATGACGGTGTTTTTTCATCGTGAAAGGGGCAGAGACCCTTATAATCTTTTCCAGCACGTTTAATTTCTATACGCTCACCTATGATATCGATGAGGTTAATATTAGAGAGAAGTGACTCTACAAAAGATTTTGGTATGAAGTTAGAAGTCATTCATAAGAGAATAACAAAAATAGTTTGATTAGCTAGATTTAGCGAGAATTTCTTTGACCTTTTTGCTAGCTTCGGACATATCAGCTCTATCACCAACACTTTCTTTAAGGCTCGCCATTACTTTGCCCATGTCTGCCGGGGAATTTGCGTTTAGGTTCTTGATCACTACTTGAATAGCTTCGCTAAGTTCGTCATCGTTTAGAGCCTCGGGGAGGTATGTTGAGAGAAATTCAATCTCATAAGCTTCAATTTTTACAAGGTCTTCTCGATTGCCATCTTCAAACGCTTTGAGTGATTCTTTACGTTGCTTGACCATTTTTTTTAGGATTTTAATGATGTTATCATCATTTAAGTCTTTCCGTGTGTCGACCTCAACCTGTTTAATCTCTGCTAGAGCCATTCGTAGGACACGAAGGCTTTCGGTGTCTCTATTTTTTTGGGCTTGGGTTTGTTGATCCGTAAGTGTGAGCTTGAGGGACATTTATTTTAGTAATTCTTGAGTCGATAATTTGGATCAGAACGTTTTGAATATCTTTTTTGAGCAGCAGCTTTTTTTCTTTTTCTTTCTTGCGTTGGCTTTTCATAAAATTCTCTCTTTCTAAGTTCGAAGAGAATGCCTGCTTTTTCACAAGAACGCTTGAAGCGCCGAAGGGCAGCATCAAAGTATTCACTATCTTTTACTCTAATTCCTGGCATATGATCCTACTAAATTTACTCCATGATATACAATAAGATGTGAAATGATACCTATTTATTAGGCTAACTTCAAAGAATTAGTGAACTATTTTAAGTATGAAAATCCTAGGAATTGAAACAAGTTGTGATGAAACTGGGGTGGCTATCTATGATAGTGACCGAGGCATTATATCGGAGCAACTTTATTCGCAAATAAATCTGCATCGTAAATTTGGAGGGGTCATTCCAGAGTTGGCCTCACGCGATCATGCCAAAAGGCTTACTCAAATGACGAGAGATGTTCTTTCGAGCGGTGAGGTAAATATTGATCAATTAGATGCTATTGCTTATACCTCTGGCCCAGGGTTAATTGGGGCATTGATGGTTGGCGCTGCCTTTGCAAATAGCCTATCTCTCCGTTATAACATTAAGGTGATTCCAATTCATCACATGGAAGGGCACCTCCTGGCGCCATTTATAGAAAATAAGGATATTACTTACCCTTTTCTTGCTCTTTTAGTGTCAGGTGGACATACACTACTTGTGCATGTGAATTCTTTTGGTAAGTATCAAATTATTGGACAAACGGTTGATGACGCAGTCGGGGAGTGTTTTGATAAAGTGGCAAGAATGTTGGGTTTAGATTACCCTGGAGGGCCTGCGATTGATCAAAAAGCAAGAACTGGAGATGGGAAAGCTTTTAATTTTCCTAGACCGATGCTACATCAGGGTCTTGATTTCAGCTTTAGTGGCTTAAAAACTTCTGTAAAATATGAGATAGAGAAACATACACCCGAAATGATTGGTGCACCAAAAATGTTGGCTAATATCTGTGCTTCTTTTCAAGAGGCTGCTGTTGAGACATTGCTTTATAAGTGCGAAAAGGCCTGTCATGAATTGGGTGTCACACAGTTGGTTATGGCTGGCGGTGTCGCCGCGAACTCAAGATTACGTGAAAAAGTTAATGAGATGGATGATCAGATTCATGTCTACTTTCCAAGTCCGAAGCTTTGTACTGATAATGGCGCTATGATTGCGTATGCTGGTTATATGTGGTTAAAAAAAGGCATTAAATTTCATGAAATAGTGACAAGCCCTAGACCGCGGTGGTCTTTAGAGGAGGTTAATAATGAAAGCTTATAAGGATAGAATTTATATTGAGGGGCTAAGGGTCGATACCGTTATCGGTATTTGGGATTGGGAACGTCAAATAAAGCAAAAGGTGTTAATTGATATTGAGTTTTCAACCGATGCTCAGTTGATTAACAAAGATAGCGTTGACGAAACGATTAATTATAAGGATGTGGCTAAAATCATTAAGGCTTTTTGTGAGGAGAATCACTTTCATCTTGTTGAGACGATGGCTGAGCAGGTTGCGAGTAAATTAATTATAGATTTTGATGTAGATTGGACGCAGGTCAAAGTAACCAAGCCCGGTGCCTTATCTGATGCTGTGAATGTCGGCATTACTGTTCAGAGAACGAAAGAGGACTATGCAAAATAAGTGCTTCATCTCTGTGGGGAGCAATATCGAACCTGAGGCTCACTTAAATCTAGCTAAACAGGAGTTTGAAGAATGCTTTAATGAAGTGAAGGTTTCAAGTACCTATAAAAGTCCATCCTTTGGATTTAGTGGCCCTGACTTTCTTAATTTAGTGTTGCTTATTGATTCAGAGCAATGCCCACTAGGGCAAATGATATTATTTATTAAAGCCTTAGAAAATAAAGCGAACAGGGTGCGTACAAAAGATAAGCTTTTAAGTAGAACCCTTGATCTAGACATACTAGTGTTTAGTAGTGCAATTAAGCCAGATTACAACATTCCTCATACGGATATTCTTAAATATCCGTTTGTTTATGTCCCTTTGTTAGAGCTTGAGAAAAATTTTTCTCATCCATTAACTGGCGTGCCTTTAAAAAATACGATAAGTCAGGTTAGCGCAAATAGCTTATCCAAGGTCGTAATTTAATCAGAAGCGTTTTACCACCCGATGCTACGCCCACCATCAACAGCAATAATTTGACCTGTAATATAATTTGAGTGATGTAAAAAATAGACGGTCTCTGCAATATCAGAAGCGGTTCCGCTCTTGTTAAGTGGGATTTGTTTTAATATGCTTTCTTTGGATTTATCACTCATGCCATCTTCTGGCCACAAGATCGCACCAGGTGACACGCCATTTACTCTGATTTTTGGGGCCAAGTCTTTTGCAAGTGATCGAGTTAGCATTGCTAGTGCAGCCTTGGCTGGACCGTAAATGACATGATCTTTAAGTGGTCGCTGACTATGAATATCTACAATATTAATAATTGAGCTAGATGGGGTATTGAGAAGCGGTAGTAATTTTTTTGTTAAAAATAAAGGCGCCTTAAAATTCAGGTTAACCAAACTATCCCAGTCATTTTCATTTAATTTATCAATAGGCGTAGGGTAGAAGGTAGAAGCATTGTTTACTAAGAGATCGAGGCTTTTAGTAATGCCAATAACTTGTTCATAAAGTGAGTGAATTGAGTTTATGTTGCTGAGGTCTGCTTGAATAGTAAATGCGGATTGAGCACGCTCCTGATTAAGTGACTCGCTTAGTTGGACAGCTTCTTGGGCAGAAGAGTTGTAGTGAATGACAACGTTAAATTGAGCACGATGGAATCTAGTAATGATCTCAGCGCCTATACGCTTTGAGCCACCCGTAACTAACACCCATTTTTTTTGATTTTCAGTAGACACTGGATTTCTTCCTAGTCACTTAGCATACATCAATTGCTATTTTACAAACAAAAATATTATGATCTTTCGATGGAACTAAATATTTTAGCACCGCTACAAGATATTATTCTAGAAAAGATAAGCACCTCCGAGGCTTCTTGGGTATCATTTTCTGAATATATGAATGCCACGCTCTATCATCCGAGTCACGGTTATTATTCTCGGGATGTTAATCGGTTTGGATTGAATCGTGATTTTGTAACTGCCCCTGAAATAGGACCTGAGCTTGCATATGTAATAGGAGCTCAAATATTACCTTTACTTAGATCATCTAAAAATCCTGTTATTTTAGAATTAGGCGCCGGATCAGGAGTGCTAGCAAGAGATATTATTAACTATCTATCGAGTCACCAAGAAAAATCCTTTAAATACGAAATTATTGAGGTAAGCAAAGCGTTAATTAAGCGACAGAAAGAGGTTTTATCTGATAGCCCGATTGCAGTGAAATGGAATTCTGATCCTAAAGACTTAGCTAAATTTGATTGTATTGTTGTTGCTAATGAATATATAGATGCGCTACCCGTAGATAGGTTTATTATGAAAAAACAACAACCATTCGCTTTAGGCGTAAGCGCTATTGGAGAGACTTTCAAATGGAGTCAGCATGACCCAGATGCTAATTTAATACAACAGTATCAAAGTATAGGCAAATCAATAACAGATCAATTTACTGATGGGTATACTTCAGAATATTACAACCCAATTTATTTTAGTGATTTAAAAAGATTATTAGAGCAAATAAACGGTTTTGCTTTTTTTATTGACTATGGACTTCCTGAGAAAGATTATTATTACAGTGACAGAATAAGGGGGACACTAACATGTTACGCTGGTCATAAGGTGCATGATAATCCTTTTATTAATGTAGGTTTTCAGGATGTTACTTCATGGGTGAATTTTACTTATTTTTATAAAATGATCGAACAATGTGGTTGGAAGCTTAATGGCTTTACAACGCAGGCGGAATTTATAATTAATGGAGGTATTGATCAATATGTTAAAGCGCAATCTGATTCTCCTAGTCTCGAAGTTATGAACCGGATCAAGAAGCTTATCCTTCCAGGTGAAATGGGTGAGAACGTAAAGGTTATAGTCTTCGAAAAATCTCCGAGCATGCATTATATCTTGCCAGGTAAATCCCTTAGATCAAGGTTGTAGTTATGGACTGGGTACAGGTAATTTTCTTATCTATACTTCAAGGGGTACTTGAATTTTTACCTATTTCAAGTTCAGGTCATTTAATCTTATTCCCAGCGCTTTTAGGTTGGCAAGATCAAGGACTTGCCCTTGATATAGCTGTACATGCAGGCTCATTTTTAGCTATTATTATTTACTTTAAAAAAGACATAGTAAGCATTGTTTTTCGTAACTCTATTGGTATTGATAGTCAAAAAAATACAAGGGAGTTTCTGTTTGTAATATTGGCTACTTTGCCAATTTTAATAATTGGTTTTGTTATATCAGATGAATTTTTAGCCTTTCTAAGGATGCCTAAAGTTATTGCAACAGCTACTGGTGTTTTTGGTATTCTCTTATGGTGGACTGATAGGACTTTCGAAGGAAGTCAAAAGCTTGATAAGGTCAATGCCAAAGGGTTTTTATTTATTGGGTTGATGCAAGTGATTGCGCTTATACCTGGCACCTCACGTTCTGGCATTACTATCACAGCAGGAAGAGTCTTGGGTATTAATCGAACCGAGGCCACACGTTTTTCTTTTCTACTTGCTATCCCTACTATTGGCGCCTCGATCGTTTGGCAGGGATTAGAATTTATTAATACCACTCAAGTGGTTGAGTGGAATAAATTATTTATTGCAGTGATCCTTAGTGCACTATCATCTTGGTTGAGCATAGCTTTATTTCTTAAGTTTATACAGTTGATACAATTCTCTTGGTTTATGGGATACCGCTTATTTCTAGCGGGGCTTACTTTTATAGTTTTGTAGAGCCAATCAAATCAGATGCAATATTAATCTTAAGTTCAGTTATTTTTTCTATAGAGTCTTCCTTTTTTATGTGTGATTTTAGGGCGGCAGTATAATTTATTATTAAGCCAATTAACCAATCACTTTTGAGCTGTATAGTCTTGTCTTCTATGTTAATTTCATGAAAAAATATTTTTAAGTCTTCAATAAGGTTTTGATTGTGAGCAACTTTAGTATTGTCGGCGAGTTGTATTATTTCGTTAGGATGAATTGAATCCTTATAAATATTGGTAGCTAAGCTAAAGGCTATTTTTATATACGTCTTAGCGTTTTTCTGAATAGGATATGTTTGGATTAGGTTTTGAATAAAATTGCTAGTCAAATCAAATTTAAATATTTTTTTTGAAAGTGGGATCATTGTCAGTAGCTTCAGTAGTTCCTGATTTTTATGGCCATGAAAAAGGCTTGGGGAATATAAATTTAGATCGTGATAGAGCGTGGCATTCCAGGGTGGATAGATCATCCCTAGAAGGCCTCTTTCGGCTAAAAAGCCAAAAAATTCATGTGAATACTCATAACTTAAGGCTTTCTCAACTTCTATCCATTTTCTTTCATTCGATAGTGCATCAAGCTCGCCTGAGTTACTTATCGTGTCAATTAACTGATCTGTTGAAGGATGCACTTTAAAGCCATAAGGGAAAAGCTTAGCGTAAAATCTTGCAACTCTTAGTACTCTTAAAGGATCTTCAGAAAAATGTTCTGATATATGCCTCAATATTTTGCTTTTAATATCAAGCATCCCACAGTAGGGATCTATAATTTTGCCTGTAGCATTATCTCTTGCGATAGCATTAATAGTGAGGTCTCTTCTGAATAGGTCTTGCTTTACTGTTACATTTGGATCAGAGAAGATCTCAAAGCCCTTATAGCCCGTGCCTGATTTTTTTTCAGTTCTAGCCAGCGCATACTCTTCATATGTTTCAGGGTGAAGAAATACTGGGAAGTCTTTTCCAACTAATTTATAACCAAGGCGTTCCATTTCTTCAGGAGTTGCACCCTCGACTAACCAGTCAATCTCATCATTATCAGAAGTAATACCAATTAACTCGTCTCTAATTGAGCCACCAACTTGATATATTTTCATTTTATTTAGTCACGTTGCGATAATTCGAGATGAGGTCAATTTTTTTATTTAGCGAGGAGGCAGACCATTTACTAAATGAAGTAGGTATAATTTCAAATTCATTAAGTGCGCTCTGTTCACCGACACTTTTAACTGACAACGAGTGAAAATTATCAATGGTCATTAATTTTCCAGGTATAAGGTAAGTAAGAAAAAAAGCCTGTAACCATCCTAAGTAATAGGGCAGGGGCAGGACCAGAGGTCGTCTATGATAAGCGGTTGCAATTGATTTGATAATTTCTTTTAATGTCATTACCTCGGGGCCATAAGCCTGTAATATCCTTCCTGAAGCCTTTGGGTTATTGATAATTTGGATAATGAGCTGAGCAAGATCATCAACATGAATTGGCGCAAATTTACTATGGGCTCTAGCGAGTGGGATCACAAATGGCATGAATTGAACCATTTTTGAAAACATCTTAATGCTTTGAGCGTCTTCAGAGAAAACTAATGATGGTTGTACAATGGAATAAGCAACCTTGTTGCTACATATTTTTTTTACTAAATCTTCAGCAATGCCTTTAGATTTTAAGTATCGACTGGGTGCATGAGCCGAGTGCGCTTTCAGTGCACTTAGATGAATGAATTGCTTAACATTTGTTTGAGTGATCGCGTGGCATAAATTGTTAACCAATTTAATGTGAATATCTTCAAATTCTTGCTTATATTTCCTATTTTCATGCAAGATGCCTATTGTATTTATTACAATATCAACACCCTGTATCGCATAAAGAATAGATTGTTCGCTAAAGTTGTTGATTTGATGATGGCTAATACCAGGTATGGCGAGTGCTTTCTTATTGCGAGAGGATCTAGATAGGATTTTTACTCTGTAGTTTAGAGCCACTAGCTTGATGGCAACGCGCGAACCAATTAGGCCTGCGCCCCCAAGAATAGCAACCTCTCCTTTAATTGTTTTTTTTTGAAAATAGTTCTGCTGAGGCATTACTTTAATACTAACAGTAAGGCTCTTCCATCACGCACTATTTGTAGCACTATAGATCCTGGCTTATTTGTTAGCACATCACGAAACTCATTAACGCTTTGAACTCTAACTCGATTGATATGGGTAATGATATCGTTTGATCGTAAACCTTTGTTTGCAGCAAAGCTATTCTCGTCAACATTAGTAACTAATAGAGCCATCTCGTTGTCAGTATTCTCTAAGCGAGTAGTCTCTAGTGTCACGCCTTCGAGTGTGGGATCAAGCTCATCAAGTATCACACCTTGTTCCTCTGTCCTTGTGCTCAGTTCTCCAAGTATCGCGTTAACCGTTACGTTAACACTATCTCGAAGCACCTGAATTGTTACGTTCTCATCGGGACGACGCATGCCAATATAATTTCTTAATTCAGCGGAGCCATTGATTGCTTGTTGGTTTACTCTGATTACAACATCACCGACCTCAAGTCCTGCTAACTCAGCAGCAGAATCGGGAGCAATAGAAGTAATTAGCGCACCATTTGTACTGTCTAACTGAAGACTCTCAGCAATCTCATCAGTAATTTCTGCAATATTGACTCCTAGGAGCCCCCTTCTTACAGATCCATTTTCTATTATTTGTGACATAATGTTATTCGCTAAATTAACCGGTATAGCAAATCCAATACCAATATTCCCTCCACTTTGAGAGTAGATTGCAGAGTTAATACCGATCAATTCACCCTCTAAGTTAACAAGCGCTCCTCCTGAGTTGCCAGGGTTGATGGAGGCATCAGTCTGAATAAAATCTTCATAGCCATTTGGATTAATCCCAATACGCCCCAGTGCTGTGATAATACCTGAGGTGACAGTGTGCTGTAGACCAAAAGGATTTCCAATAGCGACAACAAAGTCTCCAACCCTTGTTTGCGATGAATCTCCTAGTGGCATAGCTATAAGATCTTCTGCCTCAACTTTTAAAATGGCTATATCTGTACCTGGATCTGATCCTATTACGATTGCAGATAGAGTCCTATTATCAATTAGGGTCACAGTAATTTCATTCGCATTAGCAATTACATGGTGGTTAGTTATGATGTGCCCTTGTATGGCATCAACTATTACCCCTGAGCCAGCGCTATTGAATTCTCGTCTTTGGTCGGGTGGCATAAACCTTCTAAAGAAGGGATCATTAGCAAGCGGATTAATCTCGTCAACCGTTCCTGTAACCGCAATGCTAACAACAGCTGGACTCGCTTGCTCTATTAACGGGGCAAGGGTATTACCGGGCCACTGCGCTTGCGCTGTTTGCATTAAAAATATTAATGAGAGAATAAAACTCATTAAGTATTTAGGTAGTTCAAAAAAAATTCTTTTATACATACTTACTCATCCTTTAAAAAAGACATAAACTAAGCATTTGCTGTTCGTGTCATATAATTCGTTGCTTATAAGTAGCTATCATAAAGCCTAGATTTTAAAAATAAAGTTTTAAATCTTTATCAAAGCTGTGAGTAAGGTGTTGATAGGTTGGTATTAATAGGTAGATAAGAAAGCACAACATATAGTGTGCCTATTTTGCTAATATAAATGAATTCTATACGAGAGGTAACCCCCTACCGAAAGGTATTAATAATTGTAAGTGTATGAAAAATATATAATTTATATTTTATTTAAAAATATAACTTCATTTTTATTGACATACTTTTATGATAAGCATAATCTTTACATAAGGCACTATATCTTGTGTCTTAAATCATGGACCTAACATACAGAGGAACGCTCTTTTGCACCATTATAATTTATTTTTTTTAGTAGGGGTTATAAGTGAAGCCAGCCCTTAAGATAGCAAAGTCATTGTCACTACAATACTCATTACAACCAGCTTCGTTAGATATCTGGGATATGAAATATCGCCTTAAAACCAAAATGGGGGAAGCGGTTGATGTGGATTTAGATGCCACCTTTAAGCGTGTAGCTAAAGCGTTAGCTTTAGTGGAGAAACCTGATAAGCAAGAAGAGTGGTTTGAAAAGTTTTATTGGGCAATATTGAAAGGAGCAACCCCAGCCGGTCGAATTATGTCTAATGCCGGTGCGCAAGAACATAAGCCAGCAACCTCGACTATCAACTGTACTGTTTCTGGTACGGTTGGTGATTCTATGGATAGCATTTTAGATAAAGTGCATGAAGCTGGGTTAACCCTTAAAGCTGGTTGTGGTATTGGGTATGAGTTTTCTACCTTAAGGCCTAAAGGAGCCTTTGTTTCGGGTGCTGGGGCCTATACATCCGGACCATTATCGTTTATGGATATATATGACAAGATGTGTTTTACCATTTCTTCGGCTGGTGGTAGAAGAGGTGCGCAAATGGCTACCTTTGATGTCGGCCACCCTGATGCCTTTGACTTTATCAGAGCAAAAAGAGAGGATGGCAGACTCAGAAATTTTAATCTCTCTCTGTTAATCACTGATGAATTTATGCAAGCTGTAAATAATGACTCTGAGTGGAAGCTAGCTTTCCCAGTGACACAAAAAGAGATTGATGAAGATGGAATAGATATTGATGATCTTTCACAAATACAATGGCGAGATCATCCGGTTAAAGGGAAGTACATTACTAATAATCAAGGCCTAGTAGCTTGTAGGGTATCTAATTCTGTACCAGCAAGACGTTTGTGGGATGCAATCATGACATCTACCTATGATTTTGCAGAGCCCGGCTTTATTTTAATCGACCGTGTTAATGAGATGAATAATAATTGGTGGTGTGAAAATATAAGGGCCACTAATCCTTGTGGTGAGCAACCGCTGCCCGAGTATGGTGCTTGTTTATTAGGCTCTGTTAATCTTACAAGATTCGTGGATGATCCTTTCACTGATAAGGCAAAGTTTAATTGGGATGAGTATAGAGAGGTTGTCAGGGTCTTTACACGTATGCTTGATAATGTTGTCGAGATTAATGGCTTGCCACTTGACCTTCAGCGTGATGAAATTTTGAGGAAACGCCGACACGGTATGGGGTTCTTGGGATTAGGCTCGACGCTTTCGTTGTTATGTATTAAGTATGGATCTGAAGAATCTATTGAGTTTACTGATCAGGTATCAAGAGAACTTGCTGTTGCCGGCTGGCGCGCTGGATTAGAATTAGCTAGAGAGAAAGGCTGCGCACCTATTTTTGAGGAAGAGTTTACTGTTACTGATGAAATGTTAGCCAAACGTCCAAGCATGATTAAGGATGGCCATAAAATTGGTGATAAGATTTCCGGAAAACTTTTGCATGCTAAATATAGTAACTACATGAGCAGAATTGCTGAGGTAGATCCTGATTTAGTAGAGTCAATCGCCAAAGAAGGTGCACGTTTTACGCATCATAGCTCTATTGCGCCAACGGGCACGATTTCCTTATCACTTGGTAATAATGCCAGTAATGGTATTGAGCCTTCATTTGCACATCATTATTTTAGAAATTTGATACGTGAAGGGAAAAAGACAAAAGAGAAGATAGATGTTTTTTCTTATGAATTATTAAGGTATCGTGAGCTTATCGACCCAAATGCCAGTGCTGATAGCGAGAGTGAGAATGCCTTACCAGACTACTTCATTAGTTCTGAAAACGTTACCCCTAAAGAGCACGTCGACATTCAAGCTGCGGCTCAAAAATGGATTGACTCATCAATTTCTAAGACTGCGAATGTCCCTACGGATTATCCTTATGAAGAGTTTAAAAATATATATTCTTACGCTTACAAGAAAGGATTAAAGGGGTGTACAACTTTTCGTTTTAATCCTGAGGCATTTCAAGGGGTCTTAGTGAAAGAACAAGATCTTAAAAATACACAATATACTTTTACTCTAGAAGATGGAACGAATGTTTCGGTAGTAGGTGATCAAGAGATTGAGTACGATGGAGAGTCACATACAGCTGCTAATTTATATGATGCCCTGAAAGAAGGGTACTACGGAAAATTTTAAGAGCATTCGCATGGAAAAGATAGAGATTAAATCAAAAATTATTGGCTATAGTGTATCCCAAGAGCAAGAGCAAGTTGGGCAATCAGAGCAATCCAGTGGTTTTGCTCAAGACGAGCAAGAAAATGTTATTCGCATGCATGAAAAGATTGAGCGCCCCAATGTTTTAATAGGCTCAACCTACAAAGTTAAAACGCCAATATCGGAACATGCAATGTATGTCACTATCAATGATATTGTTTTAAATGAAGGCACCCCAAATGAAAAAAGACGCCCATTTGAAATTTTTATAAATTCTAAGGATTTGGATCACTATCAGTGGATTGTGGCTTTGACTAGGATTATGTCTGCTGTGTTTAGAAAAGGCGGTGATGTTAATTTTCTTGTCGAAGAGCTTAAAGCAGTTTTTGATCCCCGGGGTGGTTATTGGCAGTCTGGGGGAACTTTTATGCCCTCAATCATAGCTGAACTCGGCCATATTATTGAAAAGCATTTGACAGGTATTGGTCTTTTAAAAGTAAAGCTAACCCCCGCTGAAGAAGAGTTAATTGAAAAGAAGAAGCAAGAGTTGCAAAGTGCGCAGAGTAATGATTCTGCAAAGACGGCGACGCTGCCTGGGGCCAAAATGTGTGATAAGTGTAGTTCTGTTTCAGCTGTAATGATGGATGGGTGTCTAACCTGTTTAACTTGTGGCTACTCTAAGTGTGGCTAGACCAAGGCAATAATTTAATTTTAAGGTATCCTATCCATAATGATACCTAAATTAATAAGCCCTGATATATTCAAAGACCAGTCAATATTAGTTATTGGCGATATTATGTTAGACGAATACTGGCACGGTAATACTAAACGTATTTCATCAGAAGCACCCGTACCAATAGTCAATATAAATGAGCAAGACTATCGTTTAGGTGGGGCTGCAAACGTAGCATTAAACTTAGCAACGCTCGGTATTAATGTTGGACTTATAGGGATAATCGGTGACGATGAGCATGGGAAGATATTAGCCCAGTTAATTGCAAATGCTGGTATTAATTTTTATCCATTTGTACTTGATAGTTATCAGACTATTAATAAGCTTAGAATACTTTCGGGTAATCAGCAGATCATCAGAATTGATCGAGAACAATCTTTGGATATTCCTTTGACTGAGGGTTTTTATAAGCTTGTTGAGCAAGAATTAGGCCAATACCAAACTATTGTTTTATCCGATTATGGCAAGGGGGCACTTTCTCACGTCTCTAAGATTATTGAATACGCAGGAAGCCTAAATATAAAGACTTTAGTTGACCCAAAAGGTGATAACTTTGAAAAGTATGCAAAGGCCAATGTCATCACTCCAAATGAGCATGAATTTAGAGCAATTGTCGGGAACTGGAGTTCATCTGAACAGTTTGAGGATAAAGGTCGCTCCTTAATGAAGCAACTGGAACTTGATGCCTTATTAGTTACTCGTGGAAGCATAGGAATGTCAATGTTTCTTAACGATCAAGTAGTCAATATACCCGTTGAGTCAAGCCAGGTTTTTGATGTCACAGGTGCTGGAGATACCGTTATAGCTTTTCTCGCAGCTGGTATAGCAATCGGAGAAAGCTACGCCGATTCAGCAAGGTTAGCCAATCTAGCTGCAAGTCTTTCTGTTCAAAAAAGGGGCTCATCGAGCGTACCGCTGGCAGAGCTCCTTAAAAAAATTGAGCCCAATAAAATATATAGCTCACTAGAGAATATGAGTTTGACTAAACAAGTCGCTTCATATAGGAGCCAAGGAAAAAAAATAGTGATGACAAATGGGTGTTTTGATATTTTGCATGCCGGGCATATTAAATACCTTGAAAGCGCAAAAAAATGTGGCGATGTATTAATTATAGCTGTTAATGATGATGCATCAGTAAGCGCCTTAAAGGGAGTGTGCAGACCTTTAAATATTTTAGAGGATAGGCTCACGCTTCTTGCTTCATTAGAGTGCGTAGATATGGTTGTCCCTTTTTCTGAAGATACTCCAATAAATATTATCAAAAGCATTCGACCAGATGTACTCGTTAAGGGTGGCGATTATAAAGAAGACAATATTGTTGGAGCAGACTTTGTAAAGTCAGAGGGTGGTGAAGTTAAAACGATAGCGTTTATAAAAGGAAAGTCTACTACGAATTTAATTAATAAAATTATTAATGATTTAGCTTAGATTGTTGTAAGTGCATCATTTAATTCTATTAAGTCTTGGGTATTCAACGCACCAACTAGAGCTTTTAGCCTAAAACCACTGATTAAGTAATCTTTCTTTGCATTTTCAAGATTAACTTGCGCATTGACAAGGTTTTCTTCAGCAATCAATATATCCGATGGGGTTCTAGAGCCAAGCGTGTAAGCACGCTCTGTTGCATTTAAATTTAACTCTGCGGATAGAATGGCTTGTTTATAAGCATTTATTTGACTAACACCCAGTTGAACTCCTAGAAAGGCGTCTCTGATAGATCGCTCGATTGCCCTTTGTTGTCTAGTAACTTCATGGTTAGTAGCGTCATAGTTATACGATGACTCTCTTATTCGAGAGCTGATTAGTCCACCAGAAAATAAAGGCAATGAAAAATTTAAACTATATCTTATATCTTCGGTATGGCTAAGTGAATCTGCATAGAGGGAGGGACATGGTGGATTCCCCAAACACGGGGGGTTGTTCATTAGCTCATTGGTTCGTGTAACTGTTGTTGCATTATTTGAAAGAGTGGCTGAAAATCTTAATACGGGTAAACGAGAAGCTTTTACAGCCCTCAAGCTATCATAAGCAATGTCACTTTCTAGAAGACTACCATTTAGTTCTAAGCTTGAGGATAGTCCTCTCTCAAGCCAATAATTAATATCATTAGGCTCGGGCAGAGTAAAATTGAAGTCATCTTTAAGAGAATTTAGCCGATCAAGTCTCGTGCCAATAATTTCAGCTAATCTATCTTCGTTCATAATTAGCTGGCGCTGTGATGTTATGATTGAAGATATAGCAAGATCACGTTGACTCTGTATCGCCTGAAGGTCAGTAACTGGTATAACGCCAAGCTCAAAACGTCTAGTCGCTTGGTCAAATTGTTCGCTGACTCTCTTTAATCGACTTTCAAAAAACTCAAGATTTTTCGTTGCTGATATAAGAGAGAAGTATGCATCAACAACCCGTAAGATAATATCTTGATAAGACATTGATAGGCGTAAATCACCCAGAGCTACTATTTTCTCTGCTTGCCTTAGTTGATAAATTCTACTCCAGTCAAATAGAGTCTGATTAGCCACTACAGACCACCCAGAAGATTCAGTTGTAGTTTCTGTAAGGACAATATTTGGGTCGAGCTCACCTGTCGCATAATTTGTTGGGCGGTTAGGATCTAAGCTCTCCAAATTAAATAAGGAGGCATTTAGCGTAAAGGTAGGCATGAGAACGCTTTTTACTTGCGTCTCGATTTCTTGATTAGCTAAATTTCTACTAATAGCTGTATTTAAAATTGGGTCATTTGCTAGGGCAAGCCCATAGATTTCGACTAGGTTTTCAGCTTGTAAATTATTAAGTTGTGCGAATAATAATAACTGTAAGAGGAGATATTTATAGTTAAGTTTCATTTTGATTGAAGTAACGAAATTGCCCCTAATTTTTTATAGCACAAAGCGATCGGTATCAGGCATATTTTCAATTTGTGGAATATAGTCATCAAAAATTTCTTGGCTACTAAGCGTTTTGTCCAGTTTATTCAATATCATACATTTCATCATATGATCTTCACCTACTGCCATAAAGCATAACCCATTAGCAGCTAATATATTACCTACAGATAGATCTACCCAAGGGAAGGATGCAGTAAAAATAACTTTATTAAATATATTATTAATTGGAGTAGAAAAAAAATTTCTAGTTTCAGTTGTTACATTCTTGCATGAAAGCTCTTCGAGATTTTTTTTTGCATGTCCGGTTAAATCGCTATATTTATCAATAGCGTAAATTTTTTTCACAAGTGGAGATAAGCATGCAGAAAGATAGCCAGTACCTGTACCTACAATTAATATATGATCAGCAGGATCAGGCTCTATATGTTGCATGATTAGTCCATGAGTTCTGGCCGGTAACATTAATTGGTTGCAACCAATTAAAAGTGATAACTCAGAGTAAGAAATTGGCGATACCGAGGGATCTACAAAGCGCTCCCTCGGTATCCGGTTCATGGACTCAAGTACTTTAGGATTAACAACCGCGCTTGTTCGAACCTGGTTTCTAATCATTTGTTCCCTACTTTCAGTCATATTTTAGATACTCTTTTTAGAGTAGTGGAATGCAAAGTAGTGCAACAATATTGATAATTTTGATAAGAGGATTGATGGCAGGACCAGCAGTATCCTTATAGGGATCACCAACCGTATCACCAGTGACAGCAGCTTTGTGAGCTTCTGACCCCTTACCTCCACAATTGCCATCTTCAATGTATTTTTTAGCATTATCCCAAGCACCGCCACCAGTGGTCATTGATATCGCAACAAAAAGACCAGTAACAATTGTTCCCATTAATAGACCGCCAACTCCTTCTGGTCCTAGAAGGTAGCCAACAACAATTGGAACGATAATTGGGATTAATGAAGGAACTATCATCTCTTTAATTGCAGCTTTAGTTAGCAAGTCAACTGCAGCAAAGTAATTTGGTTTTGTTGTGCCTTCCATGATGCCAGAGATTTCTCTAAACTGTCTGCGAACTTCTTCGACTACAGAACTGGCTGCACGGCCCACTGCTTCCATTGCTAAGGCAGCAAATAGGTAGGGGACTAACCCTCCAATAAAGAGTCCAATAATAATATTAGGATTAGATAGTTCAAAAGATAGGTTCGTAAATCCTGCGCCATTTAGACTGGCTGTATAGTCAGCAAACAAAACTAAGGCAGCAAGACCGGCTGAACCAATTGCATAACCTTTAGTAACTGCTTTAGTAGTATTTCCCACAGCATCAAGAGCATCTGTAACCTCCCTAACCTCGGGGGGTAGTTCGGCCATCTCGGCAATACCACCTGCATTATCAGTGATGGGACCAAATGCATCGAGCGCAACAATCATGCCTGTCATAGAGAGCATGCTAGTAGCAGCAATAGCGATACCGTAAATACCCTCTAATTCATAGGAAAGCCATATTGCAATACAAACAGAGATTACTGGTAGTGCAGTTGATTTCATTGATACACCAAGGCCTGCAATGATGTTGGTAGCATGCCCCGTACTAGATGCAGCTGCAATAGTTTTTACGGGGCTATAATTTGTACCGGTGTAGTATTCTGTAATAACTACCATAGCCGCTGTTAGAGCTAAACCAACTAATGATGCCAAGTAAAGATTTAGGTTACCTGGACCCATAATCATATTAGTTACTGGATAAAAGAAAATTGCAGCAAGAACACCAGAGACGATGACGCCTTTATAGAGGGCTTGCATGATTTTTCCTGTGCTAGTGCTAACAAAAAAAGTTCCTATGATGGAAGCGATGATTGATACACCACCTAATGCCATAGGGTAGATTATGGCAGAATCACCAATATAGCCTGCAGTCAGTCCTCCTAGTAGCATAGTCGCAATTAATGTTACAGCGTAAGTTTCAAAAAGATCAGCAGCCATACCAGCGCAGTCACCAACATTATCACCGACATTATCAGCAATAACGGCTGGATTTCTTGGGTCATCTTCTGGAATTCCAGCTTCAACTTTACCGACGAGATCAGCACCGACATCCGCACCTTTGGTAAATATACCTCCCCCAAGACGAGCAAAAATAGAGATTAGAGAACCACCAAAGGCTAATCCTATTAACGCATGTAGTGAATCATCAGTAGTGACTTCCATTAATGTTAGTAATTTGTAATATCCAGCAACACCAAGCAATCCAAGGCCAACTACTAGTAGTCCAGTGATTGCTCCACCTCTAAAGGCAATGTTTAGCGCGGGGTTTAATCCCTTGGTTGCCGCTTCAGCTGTTCTTACATTTGCTCTCACTGAGACAAACATACCTATATATCCAGCAAGTGCAGAGAATATAGCACCGACTAAGAATCCAAATGCAGTTAACGGTTCAAGTAAAAAATAAATTAGGATAAATAGAATAAGACCAACAAAACCAATTGTTTTGTATTGTCTGTTCATGTAGGCGTTTGCCCCTACTTGTATAGCAGTTGCAATCTCTTGCATTTTTGCTGTGCCAGCAGGTTGAGCCATAATCCATCTGGCACTGATTAGGCCATAAATGACAGCCGCGATAGATGTGAAAATGCATAAGGTAACTGCAGTTTCATAGTTCATATTAATCTCCTGGATTTCACAATTTATTGAATTTGATAACTTTAAACAATTGAGGTCGCGCTATTCTAACACAAACTGCTTATTGGTTAGCTTAGGTACCTTGCAAAAGTTAAACCTGGTATGGATAGGGATGCCATTTTTAAATTTCTGGGGGCATTCACCAATAATGAGTGGTTTTAAGTATTTTTCGCACCGCTTAGTAACCGAATAGCCATCTTTAGATATAAAGGATCGGGGAAGTTTTTTTTCTTTATTGGCTACTTTGGATAGTAATGTGTGGTCTATCTTCCAGCGATATGGACTGTCACTGACCCTTTTGATTATTGGCATAACTGCATTTTTACCCTGAATGGCTAGGTTAACTCCATGGACGCCAACAGCATATGCTTGTTCTAAGTCAACTTTGGATGCGATGTGTCGAGCTGATCGCTGAAAGTAATCTGATATGGCATAGTGATATTTATAACCAAGTTTTGTTTGAACTATTTGTGCAACCACTTGGGCAACACCGCCAAGTTGTGCATGGCCAAATGCATCCTTACTAGATGCTTCTGATAAAAATGAACCGTTTTTATTCTTGACGCCTTCAGAGACAATAATTATACAGAACCCATCGTTATCAACAGAGGCTTTAACTTTCTTTATAAAGGTTTTTTGATCAAATGGAATTTCTGGAAATAGAATAATATGAGGAGCTTTAACGCCATTAATATTTGCTAAGCTTGCAGAGGCAGCAATCCATCCGGCATGTCGCCCCATAACTTCGGAGATAAATACTTTGGTTGAGGTTTTAGCCATTGAAGTTACATCAAGAGCTGCTTCCATAGTTGATATTGCCGTATATTTTGCAACAGAGCCAAACCCAGGTGAAACATCTGTAATAGGTAAGTCATTATCTACAGTTTTAGGGATGCCAACACATGTGATTGGATAGTCTAATTCTTTACCCATCATCGAGACTTTATGACAGGTATCCATAGAGTCACCGCCACCATTATAGAAAAAATAACCAATATTATGAGCTTTAAATACCTCAATGAGTCGCTCATATTCGGCACGATTTTCTTTAATTCCTCTCAATTTATAACGCGCAGAACCAAAAGCACCGCCTGGGGTTTGCATGAGTAATTTGATTTCTGAAGGTTTTTCTTTCGAGGTATCAAACATCTCTTCATAGAGGGCGCCTAAAATACCATTCTCACCCGCGTAAAGCTTGCCTATTTTATCTTTATGTTTTCTACAAGCCTCAATTACCCCGCAGGCAGAGGCATTAATTACTGCTGTTACACCGCCCGACTGAGCATAGAATGCATTCTTTTTCATAGTAATCTCGAAATAGTCATATCATATCATGTAAAATAAGCCTTTTTTATGGTGTTACTATGCGTTTAATATTTTTAGGGTCACCGGGTGTGGGCAAGGGAACCCAGGGTCATTTAATTAGTGAGTATTTATCAATTCCAACTATCTCAACTGGTGAGGTATTAAGGGAAGCGGTATCCAATCAAACTGAACTAGGGAAGAAAGCTCAATATGCTATGGAGCAGGGAGAGTTAGTTTCCGATGATCTAGTGACTGCCATTATTGCCGATTATTTGAAGCCCTTTTCTGAGGGTTCTGGTTATTTGTTAGATGGATTCCCAAGAAACATTAATCAAGCAAATGTTCTGGATAATATTTTAAGCGCAAATGGAAATCAAATTGATAAGGTTGTTCTTTTTACACTGCCAGATGATGTCTTACTAAGAAGACTTACCGGAAGACGGACATGCTCTAAAACAGGTGAAATTCTAAATATATATTTTTCATCAAAAGAGAAGCTACAGGCGTGCCTTGACTTAGGAGGGACATTGATTCAGAGAAAAGATGACCAAGAAGAAATTATAAGTAATCGAATTTCGGTGTATAAGTCAGAGACATTTCCATTGATTAACTATTATGAAGAAAAAAATCTATTAGTTAAGGTTAATGCTGAGTCACCTGTTGCGATGGTTCATCAGGAACTATTGAGCTCGCTAAACTTAAACTGTATGTCCTGAATAATCTGCTTGCGCCAACTAGATTCATAGCGATTATTTGGCTCACCCCTTAAGTAGCCATTTACTTCTACTTTAGAAGATATAACTTCCTTATAAATATTTAAGGCAGATGCTTTAGTCTCTATATTTTTGTAGAAATAATCAGACTCTTCTGGGCTAAGAATGTTGTTGGTATTATTAAACAAGCCATTGCTCTCATTTTTTTCTTGAGAGATTACATCAATAGCTTCGGCGATAAATGCTTCCGATTTAGAAGGGATGTTACTGAGCTTAAAGCGTCGATCAAATGCTAGCATCTTTATGTATCTATCCGCTAGGATCCATTGCCTGGGTTTATTTAACTTCTTGGCTCTCTCTTCCCTCCATTGTATGAGAGCTAATAGATGGTAAGGATCAACTAACGGTTTCTTATTGGAGCGCAGAACTTTATAAAGAAATTTAACAGGATAGTCACTAGTTGCTTCTTTTTTTAGGGTGACACAGTCCTCAAAAAACCAAGACATACGATCAAGGGAAACTAGCTCATCGCTTAGCATTTGAAAGAGAGCGATAAGGTAGCGCACATCATCAGCAGCATAATTTATTTCTTCGGTACTTAGGGGGCGTTTTAACCAGTTACTGCGACTTAAAGTTTTTGGCAAATTAATACCAAGCATTTCATCGCAAAGCGCTTGAAGGCCAATCTGAGGTTTAAATCCAGTAAGCCCGCTGGCAAGCTGCGTATCGCATATATTTTTAGGTAAACTACTACGATAGCTTAAAATCTCTAAGTCTTGCATGCATCCATGCATGATGATTTTTCCTTCGTAGTTTGCAAGGAAAGAGAATAATAAATCTAATTCAATTTCAGCCTGACAATCTATCACTGCAATATCATTTTTTGTAGCAAGTTGAATTAAGCAAAGTTCAGGATAGAAAGTCCTTTCTCTAATAAATTCTGAGTCGTAAGCAAGCTGGTCTTCCTGGATCATTTTCTCGAGGAGTTGGCTCAGATCGCTAGTTCTAGTAATGTATTTCAAAGATAATAAAAAAATAGAATGATGTCACACCTTATCAAATTACCATTAGCATTGGTATTACAAAAGTTAAGCCCAAGCAGTTTCCCCTACTCATTAATGGCGATGGGCATCTATTTATTAGTTTATATGTTCTCAGGTATGGTCGGCTTAATTATTGACCCATTAACTATCTATTCGCCAATGGAGATTCTCAGGTTAATTGTCATTGAGGCAGTGCTATTAACGCTATATTGCTATCTAGTTTTGTCTTTAAATAAGCGCGCAAATCGTCTTATAAAAACCGCAGGAAGTGTTTTTGCCTCAAATATTATTTTTAATTGTTTGTATATATTATTGACTGTCGTGGGTGGAATGTTTTTATCTGAAGATAGTTTCATATTGAGTATTTTTTATCTTTCTTTATTTGTGTGGTCTATACATATATCTGGATGGATTATTTCAGAGTCGATTGATTCGGTATATGCCTCAGGCGTATTCATTTTCTTAGGTTATACTGCTATTTGGATGATAGTGAGTGGTTTAATATAGTAATGCATATCCATATATTAGGCATTTGTGGAACATTTATGGGTGGGGTAGCTGCGTTAGCAAAAGATTTAGGCCACCATGTATCTGGTAGCGATCAAAATGTGTATCCGCCGATGAGTACCCAACTGAAACGACTCGGGGTTCATTGTTATCAGGGCTATGACCGCAAGAATATTAGTGATGATGTAGATTTAGTCATTGTTGGGAATGTTATGAGTCGCGGTAATGAATTAATTGAGTGGCTGCTTAATTCCAGTGTTCCATATTCTTCGGGACCAGAATGGTTAGCTAATTTTGTGTTAAAGGAGCGCTGGGTAGTTGCCGTATCTGGAACGCATGGCAAGACTACCACAAGCAGTATGGTAGCTTGGCTACTTGATCGTGCAGGGATGGATCCAGGGTTTTTGATTGGAGGAGTTCCAGAGAATTTTAAAGTATCTGCTCGACTAGGATCATCTCAGTATTTTGTGATTGAGGCCGATGAGTATGACACGGCTTTTTTTGATAAACGGGCAAAGTTTATGCACTACCGACCAAAGACTTTAGCTATTAACAATATTGAATATGACCATTCAGATATATATCCAAATATTGATGCAATTATAAGTCAATTTAATCATCTAATTAAGACGATACCTAGTAATGGCATGATTGTTATTAATCATCAAGATGATAATGTGAAGCAAGTTCTGGCTAGTGGTTACTGGAGTAAAGTAGAGACATTCTCAAGCAAGGAGAAGAGTGCTAATTGGTATGGTGAATATGACTTGATAGGTGTTAAATCTAAATTCTCTATAACCAAAGATGAAATGAAATTTTCTGAAGCAAGCTGGTCCTTGTTTGGGACGCATAATTTAGAAAACGCGTTGTCAGCCATTGCATGTGCATCAAGTGTTGGTATTCTTCTAGAGGATGCGACAAAGTCACTCTCATATTTTAAGGGTGTAAAGCGTCGACTAGAAAAGAAAGGGGTATTTTCAGGAGTGCATGTTTTTGATGATTTTGCTCATCACCCTACTGCCATAATGAAGACTGTTGATGCTGTTAAGGGAATTACAGGAAATGCTCGTTTAATAGTTGCTTTGGAATTTAGGTCAAATTCAATGAAATCAGGAGTTCATGCAAGTCAATTACAGGAATCATTAGAAAATGCAGATGAAATTCATCTTTTCACCCCAGAAGGCATGCAGTGGGAACCAAGTGAATATTTAGATGGTATTAAAAAGAAGCTATATTTTTATGAGTCTTTGGAAAAAATGAGCAAAAATATAGCTTGTAATGCAAAAAATAATGACCATATATTAATTATGTCTAATGGAAATTTTGGTGGCTTGAGTAGAATGGTCAGCCAAGCTTTAGAGTCAAAAAATTTAAAAAAATAATGATGCAATCAATTTTATTACCGATATTCCCTTTAAGTGCTGTCATCTTTCCAGACAGTAAGATTTTTCTCAGAATATTTGAACCAAGATATTTAAAAATGGTATCTCGATCAATTAAAAAGAGTAGCTATTTTGCGATTATAAAAACTAGAGAAGATGTAAATTATCATGGTGTGATGGCCACCTACGTAAAGGTGGTGTCATGGGAAGGTGATGACAAGGGCGTACTAAGCATTCTTGTTGAGGGTGTGGGAAAATGTAAAATTAATAGTTACTACTTTGAGGAAGATAATTTATGTATGGCAAAAGTGACTATTTTCGAAAAACAGCAGGCAATTAAGGTCCCAAAAAAGTATCAATGCCTATCTAAACTCTTACAGGAGCTTTACGAAAAATTTAATTCAGATTACCAGAAAGAATATTATGTATATCAGATGGATAATGCTAATTGGCTTAGCTATCGACTGGGTGAAGTAATTAATCTCTCAAATGATTTAAAGCAAGATATTCTTGAAACTCAAGATCCAATTCACAGGTTAGAAAAGATTTACGAAGGTATTTTTATTTCGGATATTCATTTCGGAGAGGAAAATAATACCATTCAATGAGGTGCAAGATTAGACTTGCAGCCCTTAATTGCATAAACTAATTGGGCTGGTATCTGCCTAAAAAGGAAGTTTAAATTATGTCATATAATCCCTCCGATGCTATTCGCGTCCTTGCTGCTGATGCAGTTGAAAAAGCAAAGTCTGGTCATCCAGGTATGCCGATGGGCATGGCAGAAATAGCAGAGGTGCTTTGGAAGCGATACCTTTCATATAATCCTGCAAACCCTTATTGGATCAACCGTGATCGAGTGGTGGTGTCTAATGGTCACGGGTCAATGCTTTTATATGCCGTTAGTTTTTTAACTGGTTATGGCTTAACTTTAGATGATATTAAGTCTTTCAGACAGCTAGATTCTATTACTGCCGGCCACCCTGAGCTAAACGTAAAGTTAGGCATAGAGACTACGACGGGACCCTTGGGACAGGGTATCTCGAATGCGGTTGGTATGGCGATAGCTGAGAAGCATATGGGGAGCATTTTCAATATAGGAGATCAAAAAATTATAGATCACTATACATATGTTCTTTTAGGTGACGGCTGTCTTATGGAAGGCATATCGCATGAGGTGTGCTCGCTTGCAGGGACCCTTGGCCTTGGTAAGTTAATAATGTTATACGATGATAACGGTATTTCTATTGATGGTGATACGCAGGGTTGGTTTACCGATAATACTCCTCAAAGGTTCGAGTCATACGGTTGGCAAGTTATTAATCATGTTGATGGGCATGACCATGAAGCTATAGGTAAGGCAATTCAGGAGGCTAAACTAAATAAAAATCAACCTACCCTTATCTGTTGTAAGACAATTATTGGTAAGGGAGCTCCTGGTAAGCAGGGCAAGTCTTCTTCTCATGGCGCTCCACTGGGTCAGCAAGAAATTGACATATTAAAGGACAGCCTATCTTGCAAGAATGAGCCATTTTATATTCCAGAAGACATCTTGTCGTTCTGGAACCATAGGGAAGATGGCGCCAATGCAGAGGAAGAATGGAAGAAAGTCGCTAATAATTATAGGCAGTCTTACCCCGAACAATATGATGCTCTTCTTAATCGCCTGTCTTGTACACTTCCTGATAACTGGAAAAATATTAAGTCTTCTCTTTATGATGATATGCTCAAAAATGCAGAAAGCAAGGCTACGAGACAGGCTTCGCAAGACGCTCTTGAGGCTCTTTATGATTATGTGCCCTATTTGTTTGGAGGTTCTGCTGATTTAACAGGATCTAATAATACCTTTACTTCTAAATCTAAGGTATTTTCTGAAGTGGAAGCTAGCGGAAATTACTTGCAATATGGAGTAAGAGAATTTGCAATGGCTGGAATTATGAACGGCCTTTCGCTTTATGGTGGTGTCATTCCTTACAGCGGAACTTTTCTTGTATTTTCAGATTATTCAAGAAATGCATTAAGAATGTCTGCCCTAATGAAGTTAAGAACAATTCATGTTTTTACACATGATTCTATCGGCCTGGGTGAAGATGGGCCAACACATCAACCTATAGAGCATCTTGCATCCTTAAGATCCATTCCAAATATGTCTGTGTGGAGGCCATGCGACACTATAGAAACTTTAGCCGCATGGATTTCGGCAATCGAAAATATAAATGGGCCAAGCTCAATAGCTTTATCTAGGCAATCTCTTCCTTTTCAAAACAGGACAACCGACCAGGTAGGTTTGATCGCTAAGGGTGGCTATATACTTTATAACTCTTCTAAGCAGGCAGAAGTGCAACTAGTTGCTACAGGCTCTGAGGTGGCTATAGCGATGGATGCTGCAAGATTGATTGAGGATGCAGGCTATGGTGTACGGGTTGTTTCAATGCCTTGTATGGAGATTTTTTATCAACAAGATATAAGTTATCAAGAAAATGTTTTACCAAAGGATATATATAAGATTACTATTGAGGCTGGTTGCGGGATGCCATGGTGGCGAATCATTGGTGATAATGGTTACATCATCTCCATTGATCAGTTTGGTGCTTCAGCGCCTGCAGAGCAGCTTTATAAGAAATTTAACCTCACTCCAATTAAGATATTTGAGGTATTTAAAGAAAAATGTATAATATGACAACATTGTCAGCAGTAGGAGTATTTAATGACAGTTAAAGTAGCAATTAATGGTTATGGGCGAATCGGAAGAAATATTTTACGTGCACTCTACGAGGGTAAGCATAAAAACACTATTCAAGTGGTGGCAATCAATGATTTAGCTGATGCTGCTACCAATGCTCACTTGACAAAGTACGATACCACTCACGGTATTTTCCCTTTTGAAGTAACAAGTACGGATCAATCTATTACAGTAAATGGAGACTCCATAAAGGTTTTTGCTGAAAGAGACCCTAAAAATTTACCCTGGAGCGAGCTTGATGTTGATGTTGTCCTTGAGTGTACAGGATTTTTTGCTTCTAAGGAAAAGGCAAGTGCTCACCTCGCAGCAGGCGCTAAAAAGGTCGTGATTTCTGCTCCAGCTGGAAAGGATATTGATGCCACTATTGTGTATGGCGTAAATCATATGACGCTAAATAGCTCACATGAAGTGATATCTAACGCTTCGTGCACAACTAACTGCTTGGCGCCTATCGCTAAGGTGCTTAATGACTCAGTTGGTATAGAGAAAGGTGTCATGACAACAATACATGCATATACAAATGACCAGGTACTTACTGATGTTTATCATCCTGACTTGAGACGTGCACGCTCAGCGACGCAATCAATGATCCCGGCAAAAACAGGGGCTGCTACTGCTGTTGGATTAGTTTTACCTGAGCTTAATGGCAAGCTTGATGGATTTGCAATGAGGGTGCCAACAATTAATGTATCGGTAGTAGATTTGTCATTTATCGCAAAAAAAGACACCACTGAAGAAGAAATTAATTCTCTACTAAAAAAAGCTGCAGAAGGTGAGCTCAAAGGAGTGCTCGAAGTTTGTGATGCGCCTTTAGTTTCCATTGATTTTAATCATAATCCTTCATCGTCAATATTTGATTGTAGTTTAACCAAGGTGTTGGACGGGAATCTTGTAAAGGTCTGCTCTTGGTATGATAACGAGTGGGGCTTTTCAAATAGAATGTTAGATACGACACTTGCACTAATTAATGCAAAGTAATAATAAGCTTCCATCTTTAGAAAATATCAACCTATCTGGTAAGAGAGTTTTAGTAAGATTAGATCTTAATGTTCCAATTGATGATGGTGAGATTGTAGATGAAACACGTATTACTGAGACACTAAAGACATTAGTTTACTTAATTGAAAAGGCAGAAAAAGTAATCATACTTTCTCATCTCGGTAGACCCACTGAAGGTTGTTATGAGGAGCGGTATAGCCTTAAACCAGTTGCAAGTAGGCTCTCGCAGTTATTAAACAAAAGCATTCCCTTGGCGCGATCTTTTGATGAGCTAGATATAGTACTTAATAATTTTGATGTAGTTATGTTTGAAAATGTTCGCTTCCAGGTTGGCGAGACAAAAAATTCTAGTGAATTATCATCCCTATATGCTAAGCGTGTTGATCTATTTGTTATGGATGCATTTGGAGCAAGCCACCGTGAGCATGCAAGTACTTGCGGAGTGATTAATTTTGTTGACCAGGCTTGTGCTGGCTATTTGATGGAGAAAGAAATTACTGCTTTAGAGAAGGTCATATGTGAGCCTTTATCCCCTATAATTGCAATTGTTGGTGGCTCTAAGGTCTCAACAAAATTAGAAGTTCTCAGCAATCTTATGCAACATGTAGATTATTTAATTCTTGGCGGAGGAATAGCCAATACATTACTTCTTGCAAAAGGTATAAACATGCAAGCATCATTAGTGGAAGCCTCAATGCTTTCCTTTGCGCTAGATTTATTAGAAGGCAAATATGGTTCAGCAGAGATACTGTTACCAGATGATGCGGTCTGTGCAAATAGCTTTGACGATCTGATTAACATTTCAGAAGTACCGATAGGAGAAATTCCAGAGAATAGCATGATGCTTGATATTGGAACGCTAACCACTAAAGTTTATCGGGAAGTTCTGATTAAGGCTAAAACGATTATCTGGAATGGCCCTTTGGGGGTTTTTGAAAAAGAGCCTTTTAGCTATGGCACAAAAGCAATAGCGGAGACTATTGTAGCAAGTGATGCCTATGCGTTGGCAGGTGGTGGCGATACCGTGGCTGCTATTAATCAATTTGGTTTAGCCCAAGGTATTTCTTATATTTCTACAGGTGGAGGAGCTAGCCTTGAATTTTTAGGTGGTAAAGTATTGCCTGCTATTGAGGCTTTAAGAAAAAACTTAGAAGTAGTAACTAAGTGATGCTCTATAAAAATTTATGATAATAAAAACTAAAATTATTGCAACGCTTGGTCCTGCCACATCTTCAGTGGAGTCTATTAAAGGGTTGTTAGATGCAGGCGTTGATGTCTTCAGAATTAATTTTTCTCATGGTACCGACTTATTTATTGCTGATTTATTTGATCGTGTAAATGAACTCAGAAATGATTATCCACATATTGGAATATTAGCTGATCTTGAGGGTCCTAAAATCAGAGTAGGTGACTTTGAGAATGGGCATGCAGAGCTTGTGGAGGGAGAAGAGTTTATACTAGACAGCTCATTAAAACATAAGCTTGGTAATAATAAGCAGGTTTATCTAGATTATAAAGCCTTTGCTGGTCAACTCGTTCAGGGCGATTTATTACTACTTGATGATGGTAATATAAAGTTAGAAGTTAAGTCTACTGATGAAACCAAGGTGCAGTGCAAGATTATTGATGGGGGAAATCTATCGAACCGAAAGGGCGTCAATAAAAAAGGCGGCGGGTTATCAGCAGAAGCAATTGGCCCTAAAGATATAAAGAATATAGAAGTGTCACATCTTAAGCATGCTGACTATATTGCGGTGTCTTTTGTTAAGTCAGATCTAGACATTCAAATAGTAAGAGAAGAGCTTGCTCTTGTTGGCTCGAAGTTAAGAATAATTGCCAAAATAGAAACAGTGGAGGCATTGGCAAACATAGAAAAAATAATAGATGCTTCTGACGGAATTATGATAGCTCGTGGTGATTTGGGTATTGAAATTGGTTATGAGAAACTAACTGGCTTCCAGAAGCAGCTTATTAAACAGTCGCGATCAAGACATAAAATTGCTATTACCGCAACACAGATGTTGGAGTCCATGATCAACAATAAAAGTCCTACTCGAGCTGAGGTATCAGATGTAGCGAATGCAGTTATGGATGGAAGTGACGCAGTTATGCTTTCTGCCGAAACAGCTATTGGCAGTTATCCTAATGAAGTGGTTAAGACGATGCAATCATTATGTATTGGGGCAGAAGAACATGATCAGATATTATCGCCATCAAACATTAGGTTAGATGAAAACTTTAATACTACCGTAGAGTCTATTGCTATGGCATGTATTTATATTGCGAGCCATGTAAATATTAAAGCCATTGTCTCGCTTACTGAAACAGGAGAGACTGTTCATTGGATGTCTAGGCAGCTAAGTAAGATTCCTATTTATGGCCTTACAAAAAACTATAATGCTTTGAGAAGGATGTCATTATTTCGAGGGGTTACGCCATTTTTAATAAACCAAGATAAATCTAATATAGATAGCGATAGCGCGTTAGGCATTTTAAATCAATTTTTAGGTAAACTTAATACTCTTGAAAGAGGCGATCTTATTATATTTACCTACGGGGATTTTATGGCCCATACAGGGGAAACCAATCAGCTAAAGATACTTACTGTCCCATAAGCTTTCGTTTGACGGCTGAAGGGATATCTAAAAATTTCCGGTACTTACTTATGGTCCGTCTAGCAATAAGTATATTTTCAGATTTTAGAGCACTTGTAAGAGCCTCATCTGACAATGGATGCGACTTATCTTCTTCATTTATAAGCTTTTGTATAAGCATTTTTATTGCTGTAACTGACTTACCTGAGCCATCATTTTTAATAGAGCTAGCAAAGAAAAATTTTAGCGGATAGGTACCTCTTGGTGTTTGTATGTATTTATCTTGAACAACTCTTGAGATTGTTGATTCAGAAACTTCTAGAGCATCAGAAATTTCTTTCATTTGTAGTGGTTTTATAGACAATTCACCATGATCAAGAAAGTCTTTTTGAATATCAAGTACTCGCTCAATTACATTTGTTAACGTGCTATGCCTAACATTAATTGCAAAAATAAGAGCCTTTGCCTCTTTCTGTTGATCACGAAGTGTTTCATAGCGCCCCTTTTTTATAGCATCAGCATACTCATTATTAATAGATAAAGAGCTATAAGTATTATTTATAAATATATTCCAGTTATCCCTGTCTCGCTTAACGATAGCATCTGGAATAATATAATTTGTTTTATTTAGATTTAATGAAGATATTGGTTTTAGGTGAATTAATTTAGATAGCGAGACTAGTTTATTGATTTCATTTAATGAGACATTTTGCTGCTCTAGATAAAAATTTAACGTGATACTCTTTTTAGATAAAAACACTTCATGGAAGAATTGTTCTAGGAGATTTTTTTGTTTATTTGTTGCTTCCAAATTAGAAACCTGGAAGTCAAGAAACTCATTGATGCTCTCTGAGCCGATGCCTAGGTTATCAACTAATTTTATTTTATTTTTAGCAGATTTAAATTTCTCGAATGAGATATTTAGACGATTAATTACCTCTTTAGTTTGGTCATTAGTGATTTCAAGATAGCCTTCATCATTAATGAAATTAATTATTTCTGTAGCTAATTGAAATTCTGAAGCCTCCTTTATGTCAATTTCTAGGCTTTTTATGAGATAAGAATCAAGCGTTTCCTCTTCTACATTAGGTATATTTTCTAAATAATTTAGTTCATCAAAACCTAAGGCACTAAAAGATTGCGAAGAATTGCCTATTTGTTGAAACGTATGAATTTTTTGGGAAGAGAATTCTTCATTCTCGATAGCTAGCATAATATTCTCATCTAGTTTTTCATTTACAAGTTGTTCAAGTTCATAATTTGATAGCTTTAGTAGTTCAACTGACTGCTTAAGCTGGAGCGAAAATTTTATTGTTTGTCGTTGTGATTGAACGAGTGAAGTCTTAAGAACCATTAGATGAGAAAGGCATCGCCTAGATACACTTGCTTTACTTTAGCGTCATTCTGGATAGTTTCCGGAGAACCGCTAGAGATGACTCTACCTTCGTACAGGATTGAGGCAGCATCACAAATCTTTAGAGTTTCACGAACATTATGATCGGTAATAAGAATGCCAATACCTTTCTGCTTTAAGTCTAGAATCATATTCTGTATTTCAATTACGGAAATAGGGTCAATACCTGAAAATGGCTCGTCTAATAATATGAAGGAAGGGTTGCTCGCAAGCGTTCTCGCTATTTCTACTCTTCTTCTTTCACCCCCAGATAATTGGTAACCCTTATTGGTAATAATTTTATGAAGTTTAAATTCATCTATTAATTCTTCTGTCCGACTATTTATTGCACTACGGTTCAGATCTTTATTGAGCTCTAATACTCCTGAAATATTTTCATAAACAGATAGTTTCCTGAAAACAGATGACTCTTGTGGTAAATAACCGATTCCAAGCTTCGCCCTACGAGAAAGTGAATATTTAGATATATCTATTTTATCGCAAAAAATGGAGCCATTATCACAAGCTATGAGACCCGCTATAATATAAAAAACAGTTGTTTTTCCTGCACCATTTGGACCTAAGAGTCCCATAATTTCGCCTTGGGAAATTTGAATAGATACATCGTGAAGTATTGATGATTGTTTAATCTTCTTTTCAAGTGAGTGGGCGCTAAGCATCTTCATGGTGTCTCGTTAACATCAATGGTAATTTGTATATTTTCACCACATTCGGAGTAACCAGCAGTTACTCGTTGATTGACAAGATCATAGATTAAGTCACAGCCTTTAAATGAAGTATTATCTATGCTAATTTCAGCAGCCCCAAGAAATCTTAAAAGGTTATCGATCTGGTTAAACTCAATTTTATTAGCTTGGCCATTAATAATATCTCTATTGATAGGTTTAGCGCTAAAAATTGCTGGAGTGCCATTAAAAACAGCACTAGTTATAGCATAATTGTTAAATTCAATCTGACCATTATTGGCTAATAAATTAAATACATCATTTGTCAACTGTAGTTCGCCAGAAAATGTCCAAATATTTTTTTCAAAATCTAGATTATCAACTTGTGCTAATAGCGCTTTGATTATTATGGCATCTTGTCTAATGACAAGGCTTTCAAAATAAGCAGAGTTGCTTTCTGTGTCGAGAGCCGATCTTTCGGCAGTAATATTAATATTCTCTTGTCCTAACAAAGAGAATGATAAAATCATAATAGGTATACTAAATAGAAATTTTAATTTAGCGATAAAATTCTCCATAGACATCTTTCGGCAGATCTATCTCGGTATTATTAAAGTCAGTGATTAGGCCGCTTGAAATCATATAACCATTATTATAATTGATCTGGACTTGAGAGTCCGTGAACGCCAATCCTTTTGTAAGGTCTATTGATAGATGTTCGGCTGTAATAACATCTTGCGCAGAGTTATTTCTACTTAGAGTAACCCGCTCGTTAAGTTCAAATATATTGTCGTTTTCATTAAGTTGTCCAGTATTAGCTTTTAAAATAAAGTTTTGGTATGTAAAAATTACATTAATAAATAACGCGTCTCGCTCTTGAGATACCGTAATTTCATCAGCTGATATTTGGTAGCTGTATTCACCAAGGGTATCTGAAACCTTAATATTACTATTATAAAGATAATGGATTGCTGCTGAAGGGTGATTTAGTATAATTTCATTTAGTTGCTGATTAGGGTTGCTGGTTATATAAATGGCAGCAAGTGCACATACTGTTGCTAGGCTGATGAACTTATTGCCTATTATCTTTTTGAACATTTCTATAAGCATTAGCTCATTATGCATATAATGTTATTTGAGAACAATAATCGAGGTAATTGAATGCATCCTGATGAAATCGAAAATTTAATTAGGTTAGGAATTAAGGACTGTGAAGTTAAAGTAGAGACTGATGGGTTAGGACATTATCAGGCGACAGTTGTATCAGATGAGTTTCTTGGAAAATCTAGAATACAGAGGCATCAATTAATCTATCAATCTTTAGGCAAGCTTGTGGGTAATGAAATCCATGCTTTAGCTATAAAGGCTCATACCATTAAAGAAATCTAACTTGAGTACCCAAATTAGGATTAGCGGTAATAAGTCATTGCATGGCAATGTCTCAATTAGCGGGGCTAAAAATTCTTCTTTGCCAATCTTAGCAGCAAGTTTATTAACAGACGAGAAGGTATATCTAGCTAATGTCCCAATGAAGCTTCAAGACGTTTGCATCATGATAGAGCTACTTAAAAGTTTAGGTAAACAGGTAGATATTCTGAGTGAAAAGGAGATTCTTGTATATGGGTCGGTAAGTTCTTCAAAGGCTCCTTATCATCTTGTCAGAGAAATGAGGGCATCTATATTAGCTCTTGGCCCCTTGTTATCAAAAACTGGCAGAGCAAATATCCCGCTACCAGGAGGTTGTAATATTGGGAATAGGCCAGTTAATTTTCATATAGATGGACTAAAAGCTCTTGGTGCAGAGATTAATATGACAAATGGAACAATTAATGGAGAGTCAAAGAGGTTAATTGGCAATAGAGTAACTTTTAATAAGGTGTCTGTGACTGGTACGCAGAATTTGCTTATGGCTGCAACCCTAGCAAAAGGAAAGGCTCAAATCTTTAATCCCGCCAATGAGCCAGAAGTCAAAGAACTTATTGATTGTCTTATAATGATGGGTGCAAAAATAAAAATACTTCCATATTGTATAGAGGTTGAAGGAGTAGAGTCTCTTGCTGGTTTAAAGCACCAAATACGACCAGATAGAATTGAAATGGCAACTTACTTATTTGCTTGTATGGTTACTAACGGAAAAATTACTTTAAATGTTGATTATAGCGGCTATATAAAAAAAACAATTGATCAGTTATTACCATTTGGGATTAGCATTAATCCCAATAGTCAATCGGTAGAAGTCTCTATGCTAGCCAATTCTATATTTCCTTTATCAGTGTCTACTAATCCCTACCCAGGAATAGCAACTGATATTCAGCCTTTTTTATGTGTTGCAAACTCACTTGCTGAAGGGAGTAGCGTTATCAAAGAGACTGTCTTTGAGAATCGTTTTCAGCATCTGGATGAGCTGGCTAGACTAGGGTCTACACATGAGGTTATTAGTAACGAGGTACACTTTAAGGGGGGCGATATTTTTAATGGTACTAGAGTGCAAGCAACAGATTTAAGAGCAGGAGCAGCGCTTGTGTTAGCCGGTCTAGCAGCTAAGGGAGAAACATTGATTTCAGAAGCCCATCACATATTTAGAGGTTATGAATCAATTACTGAGAAACTTCAACTTTTAGGTGCTGAAATTGAGCTTGTTAATTAATTTCAGATTATAATAATGCATGGTACAAATTTGACCCTAGTATGTGTATAATTCGTCAATCAATTATGTTCTTTTTTCACAATAAAACATGATTTCATCAGAGGTTATTTGTGTCAGATATTAATAATGAAAGAAGGAAGTTTCTAGCTACGGCTACTACAATTTCTGGTATTGCTGGTGTCACTATGTTTGCTGCCCCTTTTGTTGCTTCATTTAAGCCTAGCGTTAGAGCTCAGGCATTGGGTGCGCCGGTAGAGCTAGATATTAGTATGCTAGAGCTGGGAGCAATAGTGAAAGTTGAATGGAGAGGCAGGGCAGTCATGGTTGTTCATAGGACAATGGAAATGCTTGACTCGCTTACTGAAGTTGAGTCATTTCTATCAGACCCTCAGTCACAAGCCTCTATCCAGCCAAATTATGCTACTAATGAATTTAGAAGTATTAGACCTGAAATACTTGTGGTAGAGGGTATCTGTACGCATTTAGGATGCGTACCGTTGCCACGATTTGAAGTCTCACCACAAGATCTTGGTGCTGATTGGCAGGGGGGTTTTTACTGTCCTTGCCACGGTTCTAAATTTGATCTATCTGGAAGGGTTTATAGTGGCGTTCCTGCGCCAACAAATCTGTCAATTCCACCGTATGCCTTTTTGGATAATCAAAGATTGATCATCGGCCAAGAAACATCTGAAGCATAAATAGAGAAATACGATGCAAAATGAAAAATTTTCTATAATAGGTTGGGTAGATAAGAGGTTTCCACTCACCAAATTAATAAGGGAGCATGCTACCGAGTATTATGCCTCTAAAAATTTTAATATTTGGTATGGATTTGGAGTGCTAGCATTTGTGGTCCTTATATTACAAATATTTACAGGTATTTTCCTTACCATGAGTTATAAGCCATCGGCAGCAGATGCCTTTGCTTCAGTAGAATACATTATGAGAGACGTGGATTGGGGTTGGTTGATGCGGTACTTGCATTCAACGGGAGCCTCAGCCTTTTTTATAGTGGTTTATCTTCATATGTTTAGAGCAATGCTTTATGGTTCATATAAAAAGCCAAGGGAATTAGTTTGGTTGATTGGTATGTTGATATACATATGTTTAATGGCCGAAGGTTTTTTTGGTTATTTATTGCCTTGGGGCAATATGTCTTACTGGGGGGCACAAGTGATTGTCTCTCTATTTGGTGCGGTTCCCTATTTTGGTGAAGGTCTTGCGGAGTGGATTAGGGGAGATTTTTATATATCAGATATAACGCTTAACCGTTTTTTTGCTTTTCACGTGATTGCAGTACCAATAATGCTTTTACTCCTAGTAGTGGTGCATATTATGGCGTTGCATGAAGTAGGATCGAATAATCCGGATGGTATTGAAATTAAAGAACTTAAAGATATTGATGGTAAACCATTAGATGGTGTAGCTTTTCATCCTTTTCATACATCAAAAGATTTAGTCATAATTATTGGCTTTTTAATTTTATTTTCAGCGGTTGTATTTTTTGCTCCTGAGATGGGCGGCTACTTTTTAGAGCATGCAAATTTTGAGCCTGCAAATTCACTACAGACGCCTGAGCATATTACACCAGTTTGGTATTTTACGCCTTTTTATGCAATGTTGCGTGCAGTGCCAAGTAAAGTTGGGGGTGCAGGGTTAATGGGGTTAGCAATTTTGTTGCCTATCTTTCTCCCTTGGCTTGATAGATGCAAAGTCAAATCAATCCGATATAGAGGTGTTGTTTATAAATTTGCACTCTTCTTGTTTGCCATTAGTTTTCTTGCTTTAGGTTATTTAGGCCTTCAGCCAGCGACAGACATCTATACTCAGCTAGCAAGGTTTTTTTCGGTGATTTATATTTTATTTTTTGTATTGATGCCAATTTATACCAAGAATGAAAAAACAAAAGATGTACCTGAGAGGGTCACTTAGTGAAAAAATATAGTGTAATTATCATATTCTTAATGGCTTCTAGTTTTCTATACGGCCAACATTCTGATGATGATCTTATTGAATATACAGGAGATGTGAGAAATACAGAGTCACTTCAGCGTGGCGCTAAGTATTTTGTAAATATGTGCATGGGATGTCACGACTTAAAATTTATGCGCTATTCACAAGTTGGTAAAGGTTTAGCATTAAGTAATGAAGAGCTTGGTCTATTAATTAGAGCAGGTAGTAGAGAGCTAGATCCTATGACTAACGCAATGTCAGATGAAGATGGACTGAGGTGGTTTGGTGTTTCTCCTCCTGATTTATCATTAGTATCTAGGAGTCGTGGTACGGAATATTTATTTAATTTTTTGATAGGTTTTTATCCTGATAATAGTAGACCGACAGGTGTTAATAATTATCTTCTTCCTAATACAAGCATGCCGAATGTATTTTGGCAGCTGGAAAATACCAGTCACGGTGAGCCTGATCATGATTTGAGCTCATCAGATGAGTTAATTGAAGTTGCAACAGATATAGTTAATTTTTTGGATTATGTTGGTGAGCCAATGCAGCTAGAACGACAGGAGCTTGGAAAAAAAGTTATTGGATTTCTTTTTCTTTTTCTTGTGATAGCTTATGCGCTTAAACGTGAAATATGGAAAGAGGTACATTAATGATTAGTAAAAACAATTCGGCCCTTGCTCAAATTAGCAATAGAAAGTCTGTGATGACATTATTTAATGATCCAGACTCAATTTATTCTCATATGACTAGAATTGTGTTATTCGAAAAAGGTATATCTATTCAGATATGTGACGTAGATATGGCGCAGCCACCTGAAGACATAGTAGAGATCAATCCTTATTGCACAATGCCAACGTTAGTAGATAGAGAGTTAATTATTTATAACTATCGTTTAGTAATGGATTATCTTGACGAGAGATTTCCTCATCCTCCTTTGATGCCAGTTGACCCTGTGCTAAGAGCTCAGTACCGATTAACGCTTCTGAGGTTTGAACAGGATTGGTTTTCTTTACTTAAATTTTTTGATAATGAAAATCAGAAAATAGTCAAGCAAGCTAAAGTTGATTTATTAAATCAAATTATGTTGTCGGTTGATATTTTTAAAGCTTCTAATTTCATTCTGAGTGATGATTTTAGTATGCTAGATTGTGTGGTTGCCCCCTTTTTATGGAAGCTGCCAGAGTTCGAAATTGAGCTACCAAGATCTATGAAGTCTATTAAGAATTATATCGCTAGAGTAAGCGAAAGAGAGTCCTTTATGGCAAGCTTAAGTAAAATAGATTTTATTTCTGATGATTAAGTGCACAGTCAATTAATTCACATAACATATGTAATATAAATATATGAGCCTCTTGAATTCTGGCTGTTCTATCTGAATTAATAATTAAAGAATGATCCTTAGGCTTTTGTAGCATTTTTTCTGCAAACCCTCCTGTAGCACCAGACAGCAAGATTACTATGACCCCTAATTCCTGAGCCATATTAATGGCTTTAGATATATTTTTCGAGTTACCAGAAGTAGTTATAGCAATAAATACATCACCAGGATTTGCAAGAGCTTCAACTTGTCGTGAAAAAATCATATCGAAACCGTAATCGTTGCCTATTGCAGTAATACTCGATGTGTCCGTATTAAGTGCAATAGCTTTAAGTGGAATTCTATCAAACTCAAATTTACCAACGAGTTCGGCAGCAAAGTGCTGTGCATCTGAAGCAGAGCCACCATTGCCTGCGACTAAAATTTGGCGACCACTTTGGAGAGCATCTAGAATAATCAAATAAGCTTTTTCTATCTCAGGGAACATTGAATGGATACCTAAAAAAATATCTTGATGTTCAGATAAGCTTTTGTTTAATATTTCAGATGTCATAGCGTCTCAACCTCAACTAAATTGTTTCCATAAAATTGAATAAGCGACGTCTTCCTTAGGAAATAGTTATTTTCAATTAATTCAATTTCTCCAATATACCCATTATAACTTTTATAAATATTGAAATAATCAATATTTAACAGACCAATAATGTTAAATATGTCTTTTCCAAAGGCGAATAATCGCTGAATGTTTAATGAAGAGGATGCATTAAATTTATCTGATTCAGAAAAAATATCTCCATTATTAATTGTGTAATTATTCAAATTTAAAAAATAGGGAGAATCAGAAAAAATTACACGATCGAAATCATTAGATGGCATATCTAGTGTTGAATTAGTATTAACTTCAGAGAGAGAAAAAATGTTTATATTATTTGCAAATGAAAATCTGATTTGGGGTATGAGAATGGATAGACTTTCACTTGTACCAAACGCAAATATTGCATCAATGTCTTGCCTTCTCCGTGCGTTAAAATTTAAAGTTGTTCCTAAGTTATTCGTTAGCCTTGTCCTCCTAGCATTGCTCTCATTAATTAAAAAAGCATCATTGATAGTCGTTAAATGATTAGATGCACCAGGCTCATAATTGATTGAATTCAGCCGGTCAATATTAGATGTCAAAGAAGCGTTATTCAGCGCTATTTCAATTCGTTGTCCGTATTCATTAGAGGGGGTAAATGTAATGATATTTTTAATTTCACTGGATAGTGCATAGTTAATTATCGTATTAATCTCATCTTCAGGTCTTAAGCCTAAAAAGTATGAATTATTATTGGTTGGTTCAATTGATGGATAATTTAGATGCAAGCTTCTTATGCTTGGTGATAGCTGTACGGCAGTGTTTACATTTTCTCTTAAAAGTGGGCCAACAATAAAATCTATATTAAGCGCTTCAATTTCATCATTGATTTCTTCAATGCTATTAGTGCTATCAAAAATATAAATTTGGACATCAGAGCTATACTCATAGTTAAAATAATTTGAGAGAAACCCATATACAATTGCGTTAGCAGCCTGTAAGTTCTGAGTGAGGGGCAAAATAAATGCTATTCTCTCAGGGAGGCTGATATCAATGTTAGGTTCGGCGATTTCACTAGCTTCATCAAGACTATTTGTTTGATCAACTATATACTGACTACTAGTACACCCAATAAAATAGGTGACTATAGTAGTAAGAATCAAAAATATTCTTATTTTATAAATTGTCATAGAGTATTTCATGAAGAGCCTAGGTATTTTATATGTAGTTGCAACCCCAATTGGTAACCTTAATGATATCAGTTTAAGACTTAAGTCTATATTAAGTAAAGTTGATATTATTGCTGCAGAGGATACGCGGGTAACTCAAAAATTGCTAAATTATTTAGGTATCCAAAAGAAATCGACTAGCTATCATCAATATAATGAAATTAAAAAAAGTAGATTTTTATTAGCTCAGCTACTTGAAGGGTTGAGTGTAGCTTTAGTTTCAGATGCAGGCACGCCTGCTATTAGTGATCCTGGTTATGACCTAATAAGGATTGCGCATGAGCACAACATAAAGGTTATTGGGATTCCAGGACCTAGTGCAATTATATTAGGGCTTTCAATGTCAGGACTCGCTATAAATTCCTTTGTATTTGATGCTTTTTTTCCTAAAAAAATAAAAGACCGCGAAGAAAAGATAGAAGAGCTTAAAAATACTAATAAAGCGTATGTTTTTTATGAGTCTGTTCACAGGATTAAATCAACTTTGCTTTTTTTATATGAAAAGCTAAGCCATGACCAAGAGATTTTTATTGGTAGGGAGCTGACCAAAAAATTTGAAGATTATTATAGAGGTTTAATTGGAGGGTTAGAAGAAATGTTGACCACTCATAAAATGCCCATAAAGGGTGAGTTTATATTGGTTATTGATAAACCGAAAGCCAAGTATGAGCAATCAAGTCAATTAGAGAGCTTATTTAATTTCATTGACATGAATAAGATGAACAATCGGTCGATAAAAGCATTATCAGTGCTATTAAATATTCCTAAAAATGAAATCTATAAGATGTACTTAAAAAAAGCTGATAAAATTAAATTGGGAGCTGACTAAGCAGTCGCTGAGTAATCAGAGGAAAGTCCGGACTTCATGGGGCGAGGCGCCAGGTAACGCCTGGGAGGTGTGAGCCTATGGAAAGTGCCACAGAAAATATACCGCCATTATATGATGGTAAGGGTGAAATGGTGCGGTAAGAGCGCACCGCATAAATAGTAATATTTATGGCATGGAAAACCCCGCCTGAAGCAAGGTCAAATAGGAGAGCTATAGATGCCCCAGCTTGCTCTTGGGTAGACCGCAATAGGGCTGTAGTGATGCAGTTCACAGATAAATGACTGCTCTAGACAGAATCCGGCTTATCGGTTAGCTCCCTCAATCCCCACAAATACTATGAAAATAGTGGTTTTTTTAATATATAACTAAGAACCTTAATGAATCTACGTAAGTATATGAAAAATTTCCCAGAAACAGCATTAATTAGTATTAAAAAATCATCGTAAGCTACTGTTTATATTAAAAAAATAGGCTTTTAGGTTGACATAGGATCACTAACAACCATATAGTGTAAAAATGTGGAATAAAGTGGGTAAAATCTGTGTTTCGTGGCACAAATAAGCTTTCAATAGATGCGAAGGGTCGTATATCAATACCTACTCGATATAGAGAAGGTGTATTAGATCAGTCAGAAGGTCGGGTTGTAATTACGGTTGATAGAGATAGATGCCTTTTGATTTATCCATTCTTAAATTGGGAACCTATCGAAAGAAAGCTAAGCGCACTTCCTGCTTTAAATAATGAAATTAGGCAATATCAAAGACTTATTCTAGGTTATGCATCAGAAGTTGAAGTAGATAAAAGTGGAAGAATTTTAATTAGTAAGGAGCTTAGAGAATTTGCGGGCTTACAAAAGCAAGCGATCTTAACAGGGCAAGGTAATAAGTTTGAGCTTTGGAATGAGGATAACTGGATGGAAAGAATGGAAGAGTGGATTAATGCATCTGAGCAGTTAGACCTTCCCGACGAGTTGAAAAAATTATCCTTATGATAATGATGGAAAAAGAAGCTCATCAACCCGTGCTACTAAATGAAGTCGTTGAAAATTTACTAACGGATTTAGATGGATTTTATATTGATGGGACTTTTGGCCGAGGTGGGCACACGAGAGCAATATTAGAAAAGCTGAGTAGTAAAGGAAATTTACTAGCTTATGATAAAGACAATGATGCCTTTCAGGCTGGACTCAAAATAACCAAACAAGAAGCAAGATTTAATATCCTTCATAAGGGTTTTGAGAATATTTATTCAAGTGATTTTAATAATAAGAAGCTCAAAAAACCCAAAGGTATTTTATTAGATTTAGGGCTATCCTCTCCACAACTAGATACAGCTAGTAGAGGCTTTAGCTTTATGCGGAATGGCCAATTAGATATGCGATATGATCAAAATTGCGATTTTTCTGCCTACGAACTTATTAATGATTACCCTGAAGAAAAACTATTTAGTATTATTCGTGAGTATGGTGAAGAAGTTAATGCAAGGCTGATTGCTAGAAAAATAGTTATTGAGCGCAACAAGAAAAAAATAACCTCTACTTCACAATTAGCAGCACTTATACAGCAAACAATTAGAAAAAAAAATAATATTCATCCTGCTACCAAGACCTTTCAAGCGATAAGAATTGCAGTAAATGATGAGCTTAGTTGTATAAGAATTTTCTTAGATAAGGCCATAGATTTAATTGATATTGGCGGAAGACTTGCTATTATCTCTTTCCATTCTTTAGAGGATAGGATAGTTAAAAAGTTTGTGTATAAGCATTCGACTGTACCGAGAGTGTTTCTTAAGTTAGAGAAAATTCCAAAAGAAGTAGAGCCGAAATTAAGATCAGTAGTTAAGTTAATTAAGCCAACTAGTAGCGAAGTTTTAAAAAATCCAAGATCTAGAAGTGCCCGCTTAAGAATTGTAGAGAGGATTAGATAGTTGAATGCTTACTATTATAAAGGACTAACATTAATTGTATTGATAGGTATAGCGATATCTCTATCCTACTTATCCTACTTAAGGTACGAGAAGAGAATTCTTTTCACAGAGTATCAAAATCTAATTAGAGAAAGAGACCGGTTAGAAAACGATTGGCGCCGATTGTTAGTGGAGGAAGTGGTACATAAATCATTGCCTAGAATAGAGGTGCATGCGAGGGAAAATCTTGGCCTTATCAATTTAGAAAATGAACACACTTTATTAGTAATCAATAAACAAGTGATATCAAAGTGAAAAAGTCTAGTTTTGAATTAGAAAAACATAGAATATACGTAGTTTCTCTACTACTACTCGCCTTAGTATTAGTAATAGAAAATAGACTTTTTACACTTCAGATACTCGAGCATGATTTTCTTGAGCAAGAGGCTGGTAATCGTCAAATAAGAACCCTAGAGATTCCAACAGTTAGGGGTGTTATAAGGGATAGGCATGATGCTTTGCTGGCAGTCAGCCTCCCGGTAAATACCCTTTGGGCAAACCCGAGAGAAGTAGAGATTGATTTAACAAAGCTCTCAACACTAGCCAATTTGATTGAGGTTGATGTAAATAGTATTGTTGGCAAAATCAATGAAAATAATAATCGAGAATTTATTTATTTAAAGAGGCATTTGCCACCAGAAATATCCGCCGAGGTGCTGCGATTAGGGATACCTGGCATATATTCTATGCGGGAGTATAAGCGCTTTTATCCGGAGGGTGAATCAATTGCGCACTTAGTGGGCTTTACTAATATTGATGACCATGGTCAGGAAGGACTGGAGCTAGCTTATGAATTTTGGCTTGGATCGACACCAGGTCGCAAGCAGGTTTTGAGGGATAGATTTGGTCGAGTCATTGAGGATATAAGATTAATCACTGAGCCTATAGAGGGTAATGATTTAGCCACTACTATTGATCTAAGGCTACAGTATATTGCTTATCAAGAGCTCAAAAAGGCTGTCTATGAGCATAATGCAACATCTGGATCAATCATAATTGTTGACGTTGAAAGTGGCGAGATATTGGCAATAGCTAATCAGCCTTATTTTAACCCTAATAATAGATCTACTATGAATGCTAGCGACTATAGGAATAGAGCAGTAGCAGATGTATTTGAGCCAGGGTCAGCCATGAAACCGTTTATATTAGCGGCAGCCATAAATTCAGGTACTTATGATGAGAGCTCGATTATAGATACTAACCCTGGAAATTTATATATTAATGGCAGCCTAATTACTGAAGACCCACTGAATTATGGTGAAATAGATTTTGAGACGATATTAGCAAGATCAAGCAACGTAGGGGCTAGCCTAATATCTTTATCCCTTGATTCAGAATACCTATACCAAACCTTAACTGAATTTGGGTTTGGAAAAATTTTAGGTACTGGAATTCCTGGTGAAGCTAGCGGAGTATTAAGGCCACCAGAAAATTGGGTATCAGTTAACCAAGCGACTATGTCCTATGGGTATGGCTTGAGCGTAACAACCCTTCAATTAGCACAAGCTTACTCCGTATTAGCATCAGGTGGTTTGCGTAGACCATTATCTATTATTCGCAGTGATGCTCAATTAGCTGGCACAAGAGTTATCTCAGAAGAAAGTGCGAGACAAATTAATTTAATGCTAGAGCAAGTAGTTGTTATTGGTACAGGTGGAAATGCAGCAGTAGAAAACTATAGAGTTGGAGGTAAAACGGGGACTGCCAAGAAGGCATTAAGAGGAAGTTATTCAGAGACTAATTACGTTGCATCTTTTGCTGGATTTGCGCCAATTTCTAATCCAAGATTTGCAATAGCGGTCGTTATAGATGATCCAAAAAATGGTCAATACTATGGTGGAAGCGTCGCCGCCCCAGTATTCGCTAACGTTATGTCTGAGTCACTTCGGATGTACGGTGTTGAGCCTGATGATATAGGTATCAATGAAAGCAATACTCTCCTTGCAAGTTTGAGTAATCTAGATGAATAAAAAATTAGATCAATACTCACATTATTTAAGCGAAGAAGTGGCAACATCAAGTGTTATTTTAGAAAAGGAAATTATTGCTGACCTGACACTTAATAGTTCTAATGTAAAAAAGAATGCAATCTTTTTTGCTTTGAAAGGTGCAACAACGCACGGCATAAAATATATTGATCAAGCCATTAAATCAGGAGCAATAGCAGTTGTTCTAGATTCAAAAGAAAAGCATTTGGTTGATTCCGAAAGTTATCCAATGATATATATAGATAACTTAAAGGATAAAATACCTGATATTGCTTGTGAGTTTTACAAAGCAAAGCCAGAAAAATTGGTTGGCATTACCGGTACTAATGGTAAAACAACTTCTGCTTTATTGATGCATCAGGCCCTAACATTTTTAAATAAAAAATCTTCATACATTGGTACTCTTAGCTTATTTCAAGGTGCAACCTTAAATCAGAATTGTCATACAACTCCAGATATTTTTTTGCTCCATAAAATGATTAGTGAGTCTCAGGGTAACTATATAATGCTTGAGGTATCGTCGCATGGTATTGAGCAGGGCAGAGTAAGCGGCTTAGATTTTCATACGAAAATTTTTACAAACTTAAGCCAGGATCATCTCGACTATCATGGGACAATGGAGGCTTATCGTGCCATTAAGCGCTCTTTTCTTATAAGTGATACGCAATCCAATTTAGTTTTAGATATAACAGAAGAATTATCTAAAGAGCTCATAAAAAAAGACCTCCACAATATTATTACCTTTGGCTTGGACGTGAATGCAATGATTATGGGTAGCATTGCTCACCAAGACCTTGAAGGCCAGCTTATCGAGGTGACTTACCAGAACAAGAGTGACGTTATCAATACAAAACTTATCGGTGACTTTAATGCGAAAAATATATTAAGTGCGTTAGGCGGGCTTGTGTCTTTAGGTGAGGATTTTAATAAAAGTTGTGAAGCCCTCTCAACAGTTAAACAGATTGAAGGAAGAACAAATCAATTTATCTTAAATAAAAATACTAGGGTAATGGTAGATTATGCGCACACCCCAGATGCATTAGAAAAAGTACTATTTTCTTTGAGCAGGCTTATAAGAAAAAATAAAATTATTACAGTACTTGGCTGTGGAGGGGAAAGAGATAAACAAAAAAGACCTATCATGGCAGGCATTGCTGAGTACTATTCAAATCATGTGGTCTTAACAAATGACAACCCAAGAAAAGAAGAACCTGCAAGCATAATAGACGATATGTTAAGGGGTGCCAGCAATAAGAAAAATTTTACAACTATTCTTGATAGGGCTGATGCAATTGATTATGCCATCGACCGTGCAGAGGGGGGGATGATACTTCTTGCAGGCAAAGGGCATGAGCAGTTCCAAGATCTTGGTACAGAGGTAAAGCATTTTTGCGATTTAGAATACATCAAAGGTGTTATAGCAAATGATTAGAGACATGTTGAGTTGTAGCGCAGTGACTGGAGGTGAATTGATCGGTCATAATGCACCCTTCTCTCATGTAGTTATAAATAGTATGGATATTATGGCCGGAGATTTATTTATAGCTATTAAAGGCCAGAGAAATGATGGTCATGAATTTATAGCGGATGCGATATCTAGAGGTGCAGCAGGAGTTATAGGAACTAAAAAACAGAAAATATCAATTCCATATATACAGATTAAAAACATAAATAAAGGCCTAGCTGATATCGCTAAAGAATGGCGCAAGAATTATAGTATGCCATGTATAGGGATCACAGGGAGTAATGGTAAGACTACTGTCAAGGAATATATCGGCCAAATACTATCCCAATCCTATAAAAATCATATCTCTAAAGGTAATTACAACAATGAGCTAGGGTTACCCCTATCAGTAATTGGTTTAAGGGAAGATACTCAATGTGCTGTGTTTGAAATGGGCGCCTCACATGTGGGTGATATCAAGTATTTGGCAGATATTGCCAAGCCTAATATAGGCATCATTACTAATGCTAGCCATGTTCATTTATCAAAATTTGGCGGGATTGATGAAATAGTTAAAACAAAAGGTGAGCTAGTTGAGTGTTTGCCTGAGGAGGGCATAGCGATTCTTAATAAAGACGATCCAAATTATGACTATTGGTCATCAGTAAAAGGTTGTAAGAATGAAATTACTTTCAGTATGAATAATAAAGCAGATATTTATCCATTAGCGATAAAAGAGCGACAAGATAAAGGTTTTAGATTAAAAATTAATTGTCAGAATAATCATTTAATTGAATTTGATTACCAGGCTATCTCTATGCAGAATATCCAAAATCTTCTCCCAGCTATTGCTGTTGGAGTAGCTCTTAATATAGCATCAGAAAAGATAATTAACGCAATTCTTACAATGCCGAGCATCAGTCAACGAATGGAGCTAAAACGGCATAAAAGTGGCTATCTAATTATTGATGATACATATAATGCCAACCCTGTATCTACTAAAAATGCACTAGATACGCTTGCTAATATCGCTTCGGGAAAAAGGATATTTTTATTTGGAGGTATGGAAGAGTTGGGTGATTCCTCAATGGAATTGCATAGCGATATTGGAAAGTATGCGGCAAAAAAATCAGACATCATGATTGTCGTGGAGGGCATAGCTGAGCAAGCCTTCAACGACTATAAGGGGAAAAAAATAAAAGTTAAGGATAATTCAGCAGCAGTGAAAGCAGTTGAATTAATTTTAGATAAAGATTCGACAGTTCTAATAAAAGGCTCAAGAAAAGCCAAATTGGAACTTGTTGTATCGGAATTAATGACTGGGGGTTTAAATTAGATGCTAACCTACTTATTTGACTACCTTTCCAGTTTTTATTCTGGGTTTAATGTTTTTAGCTATTTAACATTAAGAGGAATCATGAGCATGCTAACGGCTCTTATTCTTTCATTATTAATGGGTCCTTTTGTAATAAATTTTCTCTCAAAAAATAAGCTTGGACAAACTGTAAGAGATGACGGTCCCATAGAGCACCTAAAGAAAAATGGTACACCTACTATGGGTGGGATTCTCATAATTTCATCCATCATCATTAGTACATTGCTATGGAGCGACTTAAGTAATGAATATATATGGATCGGTCTAGCTTGTATTCTTAGCTTCAGTCTAATTGGTTTTTGTGATGACTTAAAAAAGATAAAGGAAAGTAGTACTAAAGGCTTGAGTGCAAAAAGAAAATTTCTAGCTCAGACATTAGTCGCGTTAGTTCTAGGGTATGTTTTATTGGATAATATAGCTGATCCACTAGTGCAACAGTCTTTATTGATACCCTATGTAAAAGATACGAGTATTTTATTAAATAGTTTCTTATTTATATTCCTAATTTTCTTGGTGCTTGTAGGAAGTTCAAACGCAGTAAATTTGACTGATGGTTTAGATGGGCTAGCGACAATGCCGGTAATTCTAGTTGCATGTGGGCTAACAATTCTATCTTATGTTGCTGGCAATATAATCTTTGCAACTTATTTAGGAGTTCCCTACATAGCAGGAGGTGGTGAGGTATTAATAATTTCAGCAGCTATTGCAGGAGCTTCACTTGGGTTCTTATGGTACAACACCTATCCTGCTGATATATTTATGGGTGACGTTGGATCGTTAGGCTTAGGTGCTGGTCTTGGTTATATAGCTATCATTGTGAAACAAGAAATCGTATATATGATTATGGCAGGTATTTTTGTTCTAGAAGTCTTGTCCGTTATTTTACAGGTAGGTTCATATAAATTATTTAAAAAAAGAATATTTAAGATGGCACCCATTCATCATCATTTTGAACTTTCAGGCTGGGCAGAACCCAAGGTCATTGTAAGATTTTGGATTATTACGGCGATACTCGTTTTAGTTGGTTTAGCAAGTCTTAAGATTAGATAGTATGGGAAAAAAGAATAAGAAACTGCTTTTAAATAATAAACAACTACTAAGTTTATTAATACTAGGTCAAGGTAAAACAGCACAAAGTGCTTCATTCTTTTGCGATCAAATGAAAATTGAATATGTAGCTTATGACCCTAATATAGATAGTCAATTAGGTATGATTAATAGCCAGCAGATACTTTATCAATGCCCTAGTGATGAATGTATGAAAGCATTTGATGCAGTGATAGCAACACCTGGTATACCAGCTGAAGCTGAAATCTACCAAATGGCTCAAAAGAACAATATACCAATTATTAGCGATCTAGATTTATTTTTCTTATCAACAAATAAAAAAATTTATTCAGTTACTGGTTCGAATGGAAAGAGTACTACTGTAAAAATGATTGAATTTCTACATAGATCGCAGGCCATTAATATTGTTATCGGAGGTAATTATGGAATACCTGCACTTGAATTACTTAAGTATCAGGCAACTATAAATGTAATCGAAGTTTCAACATTTCAAGCAGAATTTATGAGCTTATTTCATTCTGAGATATCCATACTTTTAAATATTGTAGAAAATCATTTAGATAGACATAAGACAATCAATAAATATATAGCGCTGAAAGAAAGAATTTTTCTAAGATCAGAAATAGGAATCTATAATTTTGATGATAATAGAGCCCGTGATCTAGGAAAGAAACATAAAAACAGCATTCCTTTTTCGACTAAGAAAAAGCTTGATAATGGCTATTTTACTCAACATATTGATCATGAATTAAGTGTTTATTTTAATACTAATTTAGTGGCTAATCTTGAAATAGGCAATATTAAAAGCTCTCATGATCTATCGAATTTTACCGCAGCTTTTGCTGCTTTCCATAATAATTTTAATAATCAAATTTTACCATTTGGATTATTAAATGATTGGAAAGGATTGGAGCATCGATTTGAGACAGTAATAGAAACAAAGGAGATTACGGTCATTAATGATTCAAAATCTACAAATATTTACTCTACTATTTCTGCCTTAGAAAACTCTGTGAAGGAAGTAATTCTTATTTTAGGGGGTAAAGATAAAAAACAAGATTTCAATAAATTAGTTGAGGCATGTATCGGTAAGGCTAAGACTGTTATTGCTTATGGCGAAACAGCTAACGATATTTATATCGCTTTCCATAAAAAAATGAACTGTTTAATGGTAGCTAGCTTAGAAGAAGCGGTAACTGAATCAATAAAACATTTAACAAAAAAAGAAATAATATTATTTTCACCAGGCTGTTCTAGCCAGGATATGTTTAAAGATTTTGAGGAGAGAGGTCGTAAATTTAAGGCCTTAGTATGGGATAAGGTGGCATGAAATTTTTTAGAGATATTTCAAGTTTTCATTTGGACTGGACACTAGTTTTCCTATTTACTACAATTTTAGGTGCTGGCTTAGTTACTTTGGCTTCAGCATCGTTTGCCTCTGCTCATCACCTTTATGGAGATGAGCTATATTTTATCAATCGACAGTTCTTTGCCATCTTAATTGGCCTTATTTGCTTGTTTGTAGCCATTAAAATTCCAATTGATACATTTGAAAAATATAGTGGTGTTTTTTTAGTAGCTTCCCTAGTATTGTTAGTTTTAGTTTTTGTTCCTGGTGTTGGCCAATTACGAAATGGTAGTTTAAGGTGGATCAATTTAGGATTTATAAGCTTGCAATCTTCTGAATTGGCTAAGATATTTTTAGGAATTTATTTTTGCAGCTATGCCTACAGGCATCACATAAAATTACGAACTACTTTTCTTGGATTGATTAGACCGTTGTTAGTTTTGCTTGTTTCCGGAGCTTTACTATACATGGAGCCAGATTTTGGCTCTACGATAGTCATGACATCAATAATCTTATTAATACTTTACATTGGTGGCGCGCGCTATTTTCACATATTTATTTTGGGCTCTTCGCTTACAGTGATGTTTTACTATTTAACTTATCTTGAGCCGTACAGAGTAAAGAGAATTTTTGGTTTTCTAGAACCTTGGGCTGATCCTTTTGATACAGGATTTCAATTGACACAATCTCTCATGGCAATTGGAAGTGGTGGCATATCAGGTCTTGGTTTAGGCAATAGTGTTCAGAAATTACACTATTTACCTGAAGCTCATACTGACTTTGTCTTTTCTGTATTTGCAGAAGAATTTGGATTTATTGGTTGCACTATTTTAGTAGCTTTATTTACCATCCTTGTATTTAAAATTTTAAGCATAGCTAAGGAAGCTTTCCAACAAGGACAACATTTTCATGGTTTGTTAAGCTTTTTTCTTGGTATACATCTTGCATCATCCTTCTTTCTTAATATTGCTGTGTCAATTGGCTTAGTTCCAACAAAGGGCCTAGCACTTCCTTTTTTTAGCTATGGACGATCCAGTTTAATAGTGAGCATTTTTTGTATGGGATTGGCATTAAGAATTGCTCACGAGGTAAATAAGTTCAACGATGTAATGAATGCTAGGAAAGCCTATCGTAGTACTTTAATAGGAGAAGCCTTATGAGCGGTTGCCGGTGCTTGATACTTGCAGGCGGTACAGGCGGGCATATTATGCCAGGGCTTTCAGTTGCTAATCATTTAATCGAATTTGGTCACTTAGTTTATTGGGTAGGTACAGGCAATGAGCTTGAAAAAAAATTAATTAGTTCAAATAAGGCTATTAATTTTTATTCATACAAAGCTAAAGGCTTTCGAGGGAAAGGTTTAGCTCAAAAGGTTAATTCATTATTTATTATGGTTTATCTTTTAGTAAAATTTTATTTTTTGATAATTAAGATACGCCCTCAGGTTGTTTTAGGTATGGGAGGCTATATTTCCCTGCCTGGAGGAATTGCCGCATGGTTGGCAAGAGTCCCATTAATAATTCATGAGCAAAACTCTATACCAGGTAGTGCTAATAAAATACTTCGTTATTTAGCTTTTAGAGCATGCCAAGGATTAACCAATAATGGGAAGAGTAACTTTCAAGCTTTGCAGGTAGGTAATCCGGTCAGAGAGGAAATAACAATAAGTATGAGTAAAATATCTCTAGATGACAGCCAATTTAAAATATTAGTAATTGGAGGAAGCCAAGGCTCCGCTTATTTAAATGTCAATATTCCAACGGCATTAGGGCTGATAAAAGAAACAAAAGGAATCAATGTTCGTCATCAGGCTGGTAAAGGAAAGATAGATGAGGTTAGTTATGAAAATATAGGCTCTGTCAGTGAAGCGGCAGTTTCAGAATTTATTGATGATATGGGCGGTGCCTATGACTGGGCAGATCTTATCATTTGCAGATCAGGCGCTTTAACAGTATCAGAAATAATGGCTATTGGTGGACTTGCTTTGTTTATTCCTTATCCTTATGCAACAGACAATCATCAATTTTTTAATGCTTTAGATTTAAAAGAGAAGGGGGGTGCTTTTTTAGTTTCTGAGGGAGAATGCTTTGTTAATAAAGTTTCTGAATATGTAATAACCCTTATGAGAGATGACGCTGTCTGTGCTCACATGAAGCAGGTAGCAAAAGCATGCTTTATACCAAATGGAGCTGAAGTGATTAGTAAAGTATGTCTTGAGGCGGCAAAGCAATATGATTAGAGGCAATCAAAATATAAAAAATATTCATATGGTAGGTATTGCTGGCTCAGGAATGTCAGGAATTGCAGAGATATTGGTGTCATTGGGTTATAGCGTTCAAGGGTCTGATATTAATTTAGGAAAAACAAGACAATATTTTAAGGACTTAGGTATTACTTTTTTTTGTGAGCACGATGCAGGTAATTTAGATAACGTTGATCTTGTTGTTTACTCTGGCGCTATCGACAAGAGTAATATTGAATTAGTCACAGCTTCTAATAAAAATATCCCAATTTTAAGAAGAGCAGAAATGTTAGCTGATCTGATGAGCTACAGATTTGGTATTGCGGTATCGGGTAGCCATGGAAAGACAACAACTACGAGTATGGTAGCTCATATATTAACTTATGCCGGTATGGATCCAACTTATGTGATTGGTGGCCAAGTAATGCAGTTTAGCTCACATGCAAGATTAGGCCAGAGTGAATATCTAGTAGTGGAAGCTGATGAGAGTGATGGTTCCTTTATACATATGAAACCAAAAATAGCGGTGATAACTAATATAGAAGATGATCATCTTGATCACTATAACTACTCAATGGATGATCTAATTCAAGGCTTTAGAGATTTTGTACAAAATATTCCCTTTGACGGTTTAATACTGGCTAATGGAGATGATTTGATGGTAAGAACAGCCTTAAAAGATATAGGTAGGAAGATTTTATTTTATGGGCGTCTAGAAGAGAATGAATTAGTAATTAAGCGTCATCAATTTGCATTTAATACTACAACAATTGAATTAATTTATAAGGGAAATGAGTTGGGTTCGATAAAAATTAAAACTCCTGGCCAACATAATGTATTTAATGCAGTTGCAGCTGTTGCTGTAGCTTTAAGTCTAGGCATTGATTGGGAGCTTATTCAAAATGCATTAACTGAGTTTAATGGTATTAAGAGAAGGTTTGAATTTATTGGTGCTTATAAGATTAATAAGTTCGAGACAGTTATTTATAGTGATTATGCGCATCATCCAACAGAGATTGCTGTCACTATAGAAACCGCTAAAGAAGTTTATCCTGAGAAAGATATAGTCACTATTTTCCAGCCTCACCGTTATTCAAGAACGGCCATGCTAAAAGATAAAATTGCAGAAGCATTATCCAAGAGCAACAAGATATTGTTATTGGATATTTATGGCGCCGGTGAAAAAAATAATCTAGAAGTTACTTCAAAAGATATTGTTGATGTAATTGATAGAGATTTTAATGGTAAAGATATTTTTTTAGTGGGTATTGACGAGATAGAGAAAACAATTGATGAAAGGTTGCAAAAGGATTCAGTTCTTTTATTTATGGGGGCAGGCGAGATCAACCTTATAGCAGAAGATTACGTTAAGTTTAATGAGAAAAAGGCATGCGTAGCATAAGTATTCTCCAGGATAATAATCCAGATCTAGATATTAGATTTAGTGAAAATATGTCTGATCATACCTCTTGGGCGGTAGGAGGTCCTGCTGAAATATTTTTTATGCCAAAAAATGTAGAAGAGCTAAAAAAGGTATTTAGTGTAATTAAAGGTTCGCTTCCAGTTACCTGGATTGGATTAGGTTCCAACCTATTGGTAAGAGATAAGGGAGTTAGAGGTATGGTCATCTGTACTCAAAAAATGAATAAAAAAGTAGAAGTTGAAGATGAATTCATTAAGGTTTCATGCTCAGTTCCATGTGCAACTCTAGCGAAGCTTGGAGTAGAAAAAGAATATGGACCAACTCTATTTTTTTCTGGGATTCCAGGGACGGTTGGGGGAGCCTTGGCAATGAATGCTGGTTCGCATGGATTTGAAACTTGGGATTACGTTTCTCATGTTCATACTTTGGACTTAAATGGTAATGAACATAGGAGAAAAAAAAGCGAAATTGATATTAGTTATCGTAGGGCTACCCCTCCTAACAGTGAATGCTATATAAGTGCAGCATTTAAATTTAAAAAAATTAATCAGAGCAAAGAGGATCTTAAAAATATTTTAAAACTACGAAAAGAAAGTCAGCCTATTGGAGAGAGAAGCTGCGGATCCGTTTTTATGAACCCTGAAGATGACTACGCTGGTAGATTAATAGAAGCAGTTGGTTACAAAGGATACATTTATGGTGGCGCGCGAATTTCAGAGAAGCATGCAAATTTTATTATTAATAATGGTGATGCGACGGCAAAAGATATAGAGACATTGATCAATATATTAATTGAGGCCATACACCAAAAATTTGGAATAAAAATGCAAACAGAAGTGAGGATAATAGGCAACTAAATTCATGAAGACCAAAAGAAAAAATAGAAAGGTTAATAAACATAAAGGAGTCAGTCCCTTTAAGTTAGAGATTCACTGGATCGCTTTGATTGGCCCGATATTTTTTAGCGCTCTATTTTATTTTAGTAGTGATGAAGTCGTAATGGCAGTAGATTTACCTATAAGCGAGATAGCTTTGATAGGGCAATTAAACGAAGTAATACCACGTGATATAGAGGATATTATTTTAAGTGAAGAATGGCTTGGTTTTTTTTCTACTGATATCAATTCTATTCAGAATAAGATATACGCGCTGCCATGGGTTTATCAAGTGAGGGCCAGTAAGTTATGGCCGAATAGGATTAATATTGAAATTATTGAGCAAACGCCAATAGCCCGATGGGGTGAAAGCTCCCTTATTAATGATGAGGGTCAACATTTTCCTGTAGCTAATATTTATGCATATGATTACTTACCTAGAATTTATGGTCCAGTAGGCACAGAGTCGCAAATACACAATGCTTATAAAGCACTAATAGAGCGAGCAATGGTTTTTAATTTAATCATTGATGAGCTCGAGATGACAGATAGGGGTTCCTGGAAAATTAGCCTATCAGACAATAAGTTAATTTATATAGGAAAGGAAAGCTTAGACATGAAGAGTAATTTACTTTTTGAAACTGTAATACCAAGTCTTATGAATATTTGGAGCGAGGTGCAAGTGATTGATTTGCGATATCAAAATGGTTTTTCAGTGAAATTTAATGAAGAAAATTTTAGGTTTTCAAATACTTAATGGAGTAACTCATGAGATCAAAGCGCGATGAAAAAAAGATATTAGTTGCCCTTGATATAGGGACTTCTAAGGTGGTCGCTCTTATTGCAGAGCTCGGAATTGATAATATTCTTGAGGTCATTGGAGTGGGCATTAGTTCATCTAGAGGTTTAAAAAGGGGCGTCGTCGTCAATATACAGTCTACTGTTGATTCTATTCAAAAGGCAATCGAAGAGGCTGAACTTATGGCAGGATGCGAGGTTAATTCGGTTTGTGCCGGAATAGCAGGTAGCCATATTAAAAGTATAAATTCCCACGGAATCGTTGCGATAAAGGATATGGAAGTCAGTATAAGTGATATTGATAGGGTAATTGATGCGGCTAGAGCAGTTGCTATTCCGGCAGATCAGAAAATACTTCATGTTCTGCCAAAAGAGTTTGTTATTGATTCGCAGGAAGGCATTAAAGAGCCTATAGGCATGTCAGGAGTAAGGCTAGAAACTAGGGTTCACCTAGTGACCTGCGCCGTTAGTGCTGCACAAAATATTGTTAAATGCATTGAAAAATGTAGCTTGACAGCCGATGAGGTAGTGTTGGAGCAGCTTGCCTCCAGCTTTTCTGTGTTAACAGAAGATGAGCGTGAGTTAGGCGTGTGCCTAGTTGATATAGGTGGGGGGACAACAGACATAGCTATTTTTAAAGAGGGGGCCATACAGCATACTGCGGTAATACCAATTGCAGGCGACCAAGTAACAAATGATATCGCGATCTCATTAAGGACCCCAACACAGAGCGCAGAAGAGATAAAGATGCGCTTTGGTTGCGCACTTTCTCAGTTAGCCTCATCTGATGATCAAATAGAAGTTCTAGGCGTAGGAGACCGACCACCTAAAAGGCTTGCAAGACAAACCTTAGCAGAGGTTATAGAGCCAAGATATGAAGAGTTATTTGGATTAATTAAGGAAGAGCTTAGACGAACAGGTATGGAGGAATTAATAGCTGCAGGTGTAGTGCTTACCGGGGGTAGCTCGAAGATGGAGGGGGCTATTGAGCTCGCAGAAGAAGTGTTTCATATGCCTGTCAGGCTAGGCATACCACAGTATATAGAAGGACTTAAGGAGGTTGTGAGTAATCCAATTTATGCAACTGCTGTAGGGCTACTCCTATTTGCAAAATTTGAATTAGATGATGTTGAAAGAAGGCAAGTAAAAAGGGAAGAGGGTGGAATGATGTTCAGAGTAAAAAATTGGTTTAAGGGTAATTTTTAAATTTAATTATTTTGGAGAAAAATATGTTTGAGTTAATGGATAGATATAGTGAAAGCGCTGTCATTAAAGTCATTGGTGTTGGTGGGGGCGGAGGCAATGCCGTTTCCTATATGAGGAAGTCTGGGCTTGAGGGTGTAGGTTTTATTTGTGCAAATACAGATGCGCAAGCACTTAAACAAGTTGAAGGAAAGACCGGACTGCAAATTGGCTGTGGAATAACAAAAGGTCTTGGCGCCGGTGCTAATCCTGAGATTGGTAGGCAAGCCGCATTAGAAGATAGAGATCGAATTCAAGAGATTATTTCTGGATCGGATATGCTCTTTATCACTGCTGGGCTAGGAGGTGGAACAGGTACTGGAGCTGCACCGATTGTTGCTCAGCTAGCGAAGGAGATGGGTATTCTTACCGTTGCTGTAGTAACAAAACCATTTGCAATGGAAGGCACTAGAAGGATGAACATAGCTGATACAGGAATAGCTGAACTTGAAAAGCATGTAGATTCACTGATCACAATTCCTAATGAGAAATTACGTCAGGTTCTAGGTTCAGAAACCTCCTTATTGGATGCATTTGGAGCTGCTAATAAGGTATTACAGGATTCTGTTCAAGGAATAGCTGAGCTTATTACAAGGCCCGGATTGATTAATGTAGATTTTGCCGATGTTAAAACCGTAATGGCTGAAATGGGTATGGCGATGATGGGTTCAGGGGTTGCAAGTGGTGAAGATAGAGCTAGAAAAGCTACTGAAGCAGCAGTGTATAGCCCATTGCTTGAAGATATAGATCTTAATGGTGCAAAAGGAATATTAGTTAATGTTTCTGCTGGTGAAAACCTCTCAATTGGAGAGTTTCAAGAAGTGGGTGAGATAATTAAGCAATTTTCTTCAGAGGATGCAACCCATGTTATTGGTACGGTAATTGATAATGATATGGCTGATGATATTAGGGTTACAGTAGTTGCTACTGGGTTGAAATCGGCAACAATAGAAAAAAAGTTACATGATGTAAGTCGCGCTGATAGACCAGATTATAAAAATCTTGAGCAACCTGCTGTTAAGAGAAAGGTAGCAGTTGGTGATCAGACAATCGTTGGGATGGATATAGATGAAGAAATGCTAGATGTGCCAGCATTTTTAAGACGCCAAGCTGACTAGCTATGCAAAAGTAATATGAAGTTACAGCAGACATTAAGTAAGGAGATTACTGCTTCTGGAATAGGCCTTCATTCAGGTAAATATATCTCAATGAAAATTCTACCTGCACCAGATGATCATGGTATCTCATTTAAAAGAATAGATTTAAGTGAATCGGTTTTAACAAGCGCCAATGTTCATAATGTAGGTAAAACAAGCCTAGGAACTACTCTTGGAGAAGTTGGCTTTTCAGTGGCAACTGTCGAGCATTTATTAGCATCATTTATAGGGCTTGAAATTGATAACGCAATTGTAGAAATAGACGAAGAAGAGATCCCCATTTTTGATGGGAGTGCTGCAACAATGGTGTATCTAATAGAAAATGCTGGAGTATTAGAGCAAAAAAAACCAAGAAAATATTTAAAGGTGTTGCAAAAAGTGGAGGTGCAAGAGGAAGATAAATATGCATCCTTAGAGCCATATGAAGGATATAGGATTAATCTTGAGCTTTCATTTAATCATCCTGCAGTAGACAAAGAAAATAGTTTTTATAGCTATGAATTTAGTAGGGAAAGCTTTATATCTGAGATTGCCAATGCAAGAACATTCGGGTTTTTAAAGGATATTGAATATTTAAGAAAAAAGAAGTTAACGTTAGGCGGCAGCGTAGATAATGCAATTGTCTTAGACGAAAAAGAAATTATAAACATAGATGGATTGCGATATCCAAATGAATTCTCAAGGCATAAAGTATTAGATGTATTAGGCGACCTTTTTCTTATAGGCGCCCCTATTATTGGGAGTTTCCATGGGAAAAAAAGTGGGCATGGGCTAAATATCAATTTAGCTAAAAAACTTTTAAGCAACAAAGAAAATTATACGTGGATCTGTATAGACTAACTTTTTTTAAATAATACATTAATTTTAATTATTTCATCAGGAAAATGTTTTGGTACCTCATAGCGTAATTTAGCTGCCCATTCTGATGAATTAAGAGAGATGCATAGTTCTTTATTTTTATACCAAGCACCGATAATAAAATTATGATATTCAATTGGAATTTTTTGTTTTATTTTGTCTAAAGTTTTTTCATTCTCTTTAGCCCCGCTAACAATTTCACTTAAATTACCAGCATTTAATAGCGATGATAATTTTCTTGGACCATAATTCATATGTAATAAATTGATATTCAGTATTTAACTTAAAATTTAAAGTGACATTTATATATAATACTAACATTATGAGCCTACTAAAAAGCACGCTATCGTGACTAATTTTATATCTAATATATTTGCTAAATTTCTTGGTAGTAGCAATGCAAGAACCATTAAAAGATATACAAAGGTAGTTAACCAGATTAATCATTACGAGAAAGAGTTTGAACCTAAAACTCATAGGGAATTACTTGAGCTTTCGGAAAGTCTTTCGCAGCAGATCAAGTCAAAACAGAAAACCATTGATGATGTCCTACCTTTAGCATTTGCTTTAATTAGAGAGGCCTCAAAGAGGACTTTAGAATTAAGACCATTTGATGTTCAAATGATGGGTGCTATTGCACTTCATGAGGGCAATATTTCAGAGATGCGTACTGGCGAGGGTAAGACCTTAGTTGCTACGATGCCAGCATACCTGAATGCACTTAATGGTAATTCAGTGCATGTTATTACAGTTAACGATTATCTTGCAGTTAGAGACTCTGAGTGGATGTCACCAATATATTCATTCCTAGGTCTGAAAACCTCCGTAGTAGAAGCTGGTATGTCGCTGGAAGATAAGGTTCAAGCGTATCAGGCAGACATCATTTATGGAACAAATAATGAGTTTGGTTTTGACTATCTAAGAGATAACCTGGTTCAAAGAAAGGAGGACCAGGTTCAAGGTAAATTATCTTTTGCTATCATCGATGAAGTTGACTCAATCTTGATTGATGAGGCAAGAACGCCTTTAATTATCTCCGGACGCTCAAGCATTCAGGTAAGTATTTATGAGCAGATTAATAAAATTGCTAGAGCGCTAGCTATATATGATCCGCCAGAAGGAAAACAAGACGAGGATATTCAGGCATCACGTGTAGCTATTGAAAATTCTGGAGAGTTAGTATCGCTAGAGGAGGCCCTAGAGACTGCAAAATCAAAAAATGCACATCTTGTCGAAGTGGGTAAATTAAAAGGCAATTTAGCAGTTCAAATAGTACCTTCAGGCGATTTTACTATTGATGAGAAATCAAAGCAGGCATATTTAACTGATGAAGGGCACAGTAAAGTTGAAGTGGTATTCAGAAGTCATGGTCTAATTAAGCAGGAAGAAAGCTTATATGACTATCAAAATATTAAATTGATACATTACTTAACTGCATCATTAAGGGCACAGTATTTATTTAAAAAAGAAGTTGATTATATAGTGCAGGATGGCGAGATTGTAATCGTCGATGAGTTTACAGGTCGAGCAATGCCAGGTAGAAGATGGTCTGATGGCTTACATCAAGCAATTGAAGCAAAAGAATCAGTTAATATTAAAGAGGAATCCCAAACAGTTGCCTCAATTACATTTCAGAACTTCTTCCGGATGTATGAAAAGCTTTCTGGCATGACCGGCACAGCAGATACAGAAGCGTTTGAATTTCAACAAATTTATGGGCTAGAGGTAATTGTCATCCCAACCCATAGAGACATGATCAGGAAAGACTACCCAGATTTAATGTATTTAACGCATCATGGTAAATATGAAGCTATCATTCAAGATATTGAAGGTTGTGTTGAGAGAGGACAGCCCGTTCTCGTGGGAACAACATCAATAGAGAATTCAGAGCTCTTATCGTCTATTCTTTCGCAAAGAAAAATTAAACATAATGTACTTAATGCTAAGCAGCACGAGCGTGAGGCTACAATTATCTCCGAGGCTGGAAGAAAATCAGCAGTCACGATCGCAACAAATATGGCAGGCCGTGGAACTGACATTGTATTAGGTGGAAAATTAATCGAGGGGGCTAATAAAAGTGAATGGCAGGCAATGCATGACAAGGTTCTAAAAGCTGGTGGGTTGCACATTATTGGTACAGAAAGGCATGAATCTAGAAGAATAGACAATCAGTTGCGTGGGCGATCAGGAAGGCAAGGTGACCTAGGCTCAAGCCGCTTTTATCTTTCTTTAGAAGATAATTTAATGAGAATTTTTGGTGACCCTATTCGCACAAAGAGACTACTTTCAGGTGCCGGTATGAAAGAAGATGAGGCTATAGAGAGTAAGATGTTGACTCGTCAGATAGAGCGAGCACAGCGAAAAGTCGAGTCACATAATTTTGATATTAGAAAGCAGTTATTAGATTTTGATGATGTTGCTAATGAGCAAAGAAGAGTTATTTATCAACAAAGAAATGACATACTCAATTTTGATGCTATTTCAAATATTATTGTTGGCATTAGAGAAGAGGTTATAACAGATGCAGTGGCTCAGTATATTTCTGAGGATATAATTGAAGAGGATTGGGATTTAGTTGGACTCCAACAAAATTTACAGCATGATTTTTTAATTGATGCAGATATAGAGACCATTGTTTCAAAAGATAAAAATGTTTTAGAGATTAGCTCTGATGTTGTTGAACTAGCAGAGATGTCATATATAAGAAAGTGTGCACTTGTTTCAAAGGAAATGTTAGAGGCATTAGAGCGAAGTATTCTACTCCAGCAAATGGATCTTCATTGGCGCGAACATTTGTCTTCGTTAGATGCTTTAAGGCAAGGGATTCATCTTAGGGGGTATGCGCAAAAGAATCCCAAGCAGGAATATAAGCGAGAGGCATTTGCAATGTTCTCTGAGATGTTAGAAAGCTTTAAAAAGAATACGATTATTATTTTGGCGAAAGTTCAATTTAAGCAAGCTGCTGCAGAGGCAAAGCCTGCTGTTATTGGTACTCAAAATCAAGAGTTGAGCTTATCAAAACCAGCTGTATCGACCTTTAATCAGCGCGTTATTTCTAATAGGAATCAGGCTGGTCAAAGGCCCTTAAGAGCAAGACCTGAGACCTATAAGAGAGATGGAGCAAAGATAGGAAGAAATGATCCTTGCCCATGTGGGTCAGGTAAAAAATTTAAGCAGTGCCATGGAAAAATATGACGCGCCTATTTTGCCTGTCGCTATTGCGATAATAAAAGATCAAGCCAACCGTTATCTTTTATCAAGAAGAGCTGATAGGAAAGAGCATGCAGGTCAATGGGAGTTTCCGGGCGGTAAGCTTGATCTTGCAGAGGCACCTGCCGTAGCTATCGATCGAGAGCTAAAAGAAGAGCTAGGCGTTACTGTAGTGCTGAGAAAATATAAGCTGCAATACTTTTATCTCTACCCATCTTTATATGTCCATCTGTTTGTATGGGACATTCTAAAGTATAAGGGTTCCGTGAAGTCAATGGAGGGGCAAGAACTAGGTTGGTTTAGTGCTGATGAAATTAAAGGGATAGATTATTTAGCTGGGGATCAAAAAATATTGAATTTAATTGATTAGATCATCCCAATAAGAAAATTAACTTCCTCCTCTGCTTGAGATGGCTTATCTTCATTATCGGTTTTACAGAATCTTATAATAAATCGATGTCTGCCTGCGCTAATTTCTGGAAAGTAATGTAGGTCATGATTTAATCCAAATCGTATAAGATTGCAGGAAGCTTGATGGTCCATTTGATAGCTATAAGTGCCATCCACGGAGATGGCTGGCTTCAGATCAATCCACTCTCTGTTTAGCCATAAAATAAAGTAAATAGCTGAGGCAATAACTTCAAAATTAGATAACCAACGCTGAAGCCTCCTTTCCTTTTTTTCTATTGGACATCTAAGCCAGTGCTGAAGTTCAGGTAGGTCAAATGCGAGTAGCCCACCTGGTGCTGAACTTCGATGACGAATGGTATTTAACAATTGAGAATTCTTGAGAACCGCAATAAAGTTATTATCAATATGATTAATAGCATCTTTCATATCTTCAATTTTATTTATTATCTGTAGTGCATCTTCCTTATTTGCATCAGGGTATTTAAGTACATGGTTGAGCATGACGAGTTTTTGATCAAGCTCTTTATATACTTCTGATTTTATATCCCCACGCTCAGTTAACTCTAAAATCTCAATTAGGAAACTTATAGTTGCTCGATAACTGTATTCATGGTCGTTATTTAAATGATATTGAGCCTGGTCCCAAAGAAATTCAAAGCGTAAAAAAAGCCTCATTTTTTCATTGAGGGGATGTTCATAGAAGTAATAGTCAGTCATTTTTTATTTTAGTGAATCTATGATGCAATTCAGTTATTTGATTATGTATATCAATTATATTTTTTTCTGTATCTACTATAACATCAGCCTTTTTAACTCTTTCATCCTCGCTAGCCTGAGATTCTATTATTTTAATTGCCAGTTCTTTTTCAATTTTATCTCTAGCAATTAGACGCTTTAATTGTAATGCTTTAGAGCAGTGAGCGACAATAGTCGTATCCATTAGTTCAATGAAATTAGTTTCAAAAAGCAGGGGTACAACAATAATGCAATAATTTTTACTGCACTTTTTAAGTTGTTCGGTGAGTGAATTGTGAATTAATGGGTGTAATACGGATTCAAGACGCGCCTTTTCGCTAGGGTTTGAGAAGATATGTCTTTTTATCTTATTTCTATCAATCTCATTCTCTGAAACTAAAAAGTTCTTGCCAAATAAAGATAGAATTGCTTGAAATCCATCATTAGGAAACACAGTTAATTCTCTTGAAATTAGGTCTGTGTCATAGATTGGAGCACCGAGAGTGCCAAAGTAATCTGAAATTATGTTTTTACCACTCGCTATACCGCCCGTAAGACCTACTTTAAGCATATTTGTCCTTTTCATTGCTTTAGCTATCATTTTAAGTGTAACTATAAAAAAAAATACACTATATTTTGCCTAATTCATTACTTTCAGCGAAAATACTGTCTTAAATTGATTTAACAAGGACAGAAAATTGAATTTACACGAATATCAAGCTAAAGATATCTTTAAAGATTATGACATTCCAGTACCTGAGGGTATTATTGCTTCAACTCCAGACGAAGCATATGAGGCAGCAAAAAAGTTGGGTGATGGTATTACTGTGGTCAAGGCTCAGGTGCATGCTGGTGGAAGAGGAAAGGCAGGTGGCGTTAAGCTTGCTAAAACTCCTGATGAGGCTAAATCACATGCAGCATCGATGTTAGGTAATCAGCTCGTCACACACCAGACTACTGTTGAAGGTCTTCCAATAAATTTAGTTTATATCGAGAAGGGGTCTGCCATCGATAAAGAATTTTACTTGAGTATGGTGATTGATCGTTCTGCTGAGCGATTAGTAATTATGGCGTCAGCCGCCGGTGGTATGGATATTGAAGAAGTAGCAGAAACGTCTCCGGAAAAAATATGCACAGTGAGTGTTGATCCCGCGGTAGGTATTTCTGGTTATCATATAAGAAAGGTTGGTCGGATACTTGATTTAAGTAGTGAACAAACTAAAGAGCTAGGAATGCTGCTTAAAAATCTATATAAATTATTTGATGAGTGTGACGCAAGTTTGTTAGAGATTAACCCTTTGATCTTAACTGATACGGGCGCAATCGTAGCATTAGATGCAAAGATCAACATTGAAGACAATGCGTTATATAGGCAGCCAAATTTAGTTGACCTTAGAGATGTAACTCAAGAGGATGAGAGCGAGCTAGAGGCCGCTAAGCATGACCTGAACTATGTAACTTTAGATGGAAATATAGCCTGTATGGTTAATGGTGCAGGGTTAGCAATGGCAACAATGGACTTGATTCAACTAAAAGGGGGACGACCTGCAAATTTTCTCGATGTTGGTGGTGGTGCAACCGCTGAGCGTGTCGCAGAAGCATTTAAGATTATATTAAATAATTCTAACGTCGAAGCTGTTCTGGTAAATATCTTTGGAGGTATTGTTAGATGCGATCTTATCGCTGAAGGAATTATTAGTGCAGTTAAAGAGGTAGGGGTATCTATACCTGTAGTTGTTAGACTTGAGGGAACAAATGTTGAAAAGGGAAGGGAATTGCTTGCTGAAAGTGGACTCTCTATCGCAGCAGCGACTGATTTAACAGTAGCCGCCGAACAAGCAATTGAGCTAGCAAAAGGAAGTGCATAATGAGCATCTTAGTAAACAAAGAATCTAAAATTATTTGTCAAGGTATAACAGGGAAGCAAGGTAGCTTTCACACTGAACAGTGTATTGCATATGGAACTAATGTTGTTGGCGGCGTTACGCCTGGTAAAGGTGGGACAGAGCATCTAGGTGTGCCTATATTTAATTCTGTGAGTGATGCCGTTGATCATACGCAGGCTAATGTTTCAATGATATATGTTCCAGCTCCATTTACCGCTGATGCTATTCTTGAGGCAGCAGATGCTGGTATTGAGTTAATTGTATGCATAACAGAAGGTGTTCCTGTTATAGATATGGTTAAGGTAAAGGCAGCATTAAAGCGGTATAGCTGTAGGCTGATTGGTCCTAATTGCCCAGGAATTATTACACCCGGTGAAGCAAAAATTGGCATTATGCCGGGTTTTATTCATCGGCGGGGCTCAATCGGCATTGTGTCACGCTCTGGCACGCTTACCTATGAGGCAGTCTATCAAACCACTAATGAGGGCTTAGGCCAAACAACCTGTGTAGGTATAGGGGGAGACCCAGTAAGAGGTATGAATTTTATTGATTGCTTGGAGTTGTTTGAGAAAGATGATCAAACGAAAGGTATCATTATGGTTGGCGAAATTGGTGGCTCAGATGAAGAGGCAGCAGCTGAATACATTAAAGCAAACGTAACAAAACCAGTGGTGGCTTATATAGCTGGTGTAACCGCCCCTCCTGGAAAGCGAATGGGGCATGCTGGAGCCATAGTATCAGGCGGTAAAGGAACTGCTGATGAAAAATTCAAGGCACTTGAGGAAGCTGGTGTGGTTACCGTTAGATCGCCAGCAGAATTAGGCGTGGCGATGAGAAAGGCATTGAAATGAAAATTCATTTGGTCCAATTCAATCCTTTAGTTGGTGCCATTGAAGATAATACCAAGAAAATAATTGACTCGTTAGTCAACCAAGATCCCGATGATTGGTTTATTTATCCTGAGTTAGCGATATCTGGATATCCTCCCGAGGACCTCCTTTTTCATAGTGGGATAAAAAAAAGGATTGATAATGCCCATCAGGTTATTGCAAAAGCCTCTAAGGACGGTCCAGCTGTTTTAGCAGGAAGTCCTATTTACGAAGGAGATAAAATTTATAATGCTGCATTATTTTTTTCAGGCGGAGAAGTTCAAGCGATATATAAAAAGCAAGAGCTACCTAATTATTCCGTGTTTGATGAAAAGCGATACTTTACGCCTGGCGATCAAATACTAAGCATTACAAAGTCGGGTGTTAATTTTAGTGTCTTGATTTGTGAAGATTTGTGGAATGAAAATGTATTTGATAAATCTATCCATAGCAATATTGATTGTCTTATTGTGATCAACGGCTCCCCCTTTGATTTAGATAAGCATAGCAAAAGGGAGCTATTGCTAAAAGAGAGAGCTGTTAGGGGTTCGATTCCTATCGTATATCTAAATTTAGTGGGTGGCCAAGATGAGTTAATTTTTGATGGGGCTTCATTTGTCGTTAATAGCAAAGGAGAAACAGTTTGTCAGGCGAGCTTATTTCAAGAAGAAATTAAAATTTTAGAGTGTCATAAGAATCATTTGAATGAATGTGTCTTGAAAGGTGAGCTGAGCGTGATACCACCTAAAATTGATGTTCTATATGCTGGCCTTGTTAAGGGTATTGCGGACTATGTTCGAAAAAATGGTTTCTCGAAAGTCATTCTAGGGCTTTCAGGAGGCGTTGATTCAGCCTTGACATTAGCCTTAGCAGTCGATGCTTTGGGTGGTGATAATGTACAAGCAGTTATGATGCCGTCAATATTTACATCTGGGATGAGCCTCCAAGATGCGAAACAGCAGGCAAGCATATTAAATGTTGATTATAGTGAAATTAGTATTGAACAGATTAGTGATATTTTTAATGATGCTCTAGATGATGAGTTTAACGGTTATCAAAAGGACGTGACTGAGGAAAATATTCAGAGTCGAATTAGATGTGTGTTATTAATGGCTATCTCTAATAAAAAGAGAGCATTACTGCTCACAACAGGCAATAAAAGCGAGATGGCTGTTGGATATTCAACGTTGTATGGCGATATGGCTGGTGGTTTTGCACCCCTTAAGGACTGCACGAAAACCTTAGTTTATAAGTTAGCACTTTATAGAAATTCAATTGGACATGTTATTCCAGATAGGGTTATTCAGAGACCGCCAACAGCTGAGTTATCTCATAATCAGAAGGATACTGACTCTTTACCAGAATACGATATTCTTGATCCAATACTTAATCTTCTGATAGTGGACGATCTGAGCGTAGATGAAATAACAGAAAAGGGCTTTGACCGAGAAATAGTGATCAAAGTGCTTAATCTAGTGAAAAAAAACGAGTATAAAAGAAGGCAATCTCCACCCGGAATTCGTATTACTGCTAGAGCTTTTGGCAAAGATTGGCGCTATCCAATATCTTCCGGTTATTAAAGGTTATTAGAAGCGATAATTCTAGATATATTATTTGCTTGCAAGCTAAGCCCAAGGGATTGATAGCTATCTCTTATTAATATTAAGGTATCTCTTATTACTGGTGCCCCAGGATAGTGCTGGATAAGATAGTTTCCACGATTAATTGCTCCTAGGTATGCGCCTCTTTCAAAATAGTAATCAGCAATGATTTTTTCATAGCTCGCTAGACGATTTCTCAGGTAGATCATACGATTTCTGCTGTCGGTAGCATATATACTATTTGGAAAGCGTCTTATGAGTTCTTCAAAAGCACTGTAAGATAGCAGGGTATCTTTTGGTGGTCTAATGTTTAGATCTACATTAAATCGAGATTCAAGCCAGCCAGGTTCGGCATCGAAATATGATAATGCTCTAATGTATATCGCGTAATCAACACGGGGATGCGTTGGGTTTTCAGATTCGAAATTTTCTGCTGAGTTAATTGCCAGAGCATTATCACCAGATTTATAATAAATATAAATAGTATCAAGTTGTGATTGTCTTGCGGCAGCACTGAAGGGGAATCTTCCTTGTAGCGCTCTGTAGTAGGCGATTGTATCAACATAATCACCCTCACTCATAGCATCAAAGCCTAGCTGGTAGAGAACTTCTGGTCCTTCCCCAGGTAAAACAAAATCGCGCCTAGTTGAACAGCCAGTGGATGTAATGATTATGAAAATTAAGAGGCAAAGAAATTTCTTGTGAACGTGCATGTGTGTAATATTACTAACTAGGAAAATAAATTACTATAATTTAATTAATATATGACGCAGTTCATTAAAGATATTTTGGTAGATGAAATAGAGGACAACGTCAGAGTTGATGTATTTGTAGCTAATGTGCTCCCTGATTTTTCAAGAAATAGAATTAAAACCTGGATAAAGCAGGGCAAGTTACGGGTAAATGGTATTTCGTCTGACCCAGATCTAAGGCTTCATCCGGGGGACATTATTACGATTAACGCGTCCTTAGAGCATTCATCTTCAAATATTAAGGCGCAGGAGATAAGCTTAAATATTGTTGCAAAGGATGATGACTTTATTGTTATAAATAAGCCTGTCGGGCTTGTGGTTCATCCTGGTGCAGGTAATCCAGATGGAACCCTACAGAACGCTCTCTTGGCACTGGATAAACATTTAATAAATTTACCTAGATCCGGCATTGTGCATCGCATTGATAAGAATACATCTGGATTAATGGTTATCGCCCGTAATATAAAGTCTTATCAATACTTTATAGAGCAAATTAGTAATCGCCACGTAACCAGAGTTTATAATGCGATTGTGACTGGGGTGCCGATTAGCGGTGGTCAGATTGATAAGGCTATTGGTAGGCACGCAAGAGATAGAACGAAGATGCAAGTGAGACAAGATGGTAAAGAGGCTATTACAAATTTTATTGTATTAAATAAATATAAATTTCATAGCTTGCTAGAGCTACGACTGGAAACAGGTAGGACGCACCAAATTCGCGTACATTTAAATAGTTTGGGATATCCAATTATGGGGGATCGAGTATACGGAGGAAAACCAAAATTCCCTAAAGGAGTATCTGAAAAATTAAGATTAATGATAGAGACATTTAATCGACAAGCTTTGCATGCAAAAAAGCTAGCATTTAAACATCCAAGAAAAGACGAAATAGTAAGCTTTGAAATCGATCTACCCCAAGACATGAAAAATCTTATAGAGCTCATTACTGATGAGGATAATTACATTGCCTGATATAAATGGTTTTACACCCGATTGGGTGGTTCCTAAAAATATAAAATGCTTTACAACCTATAGGTACAGAGAGAAAAAAAATGGTACAAGACTTAGTTTTAACTTTTCAAAAAAAGAAAATGACGAACTTGCATCAAACTTAAGATTAATCCAAGAAAGTTTTTCACTAATTGATAGCTTTTACCAAATCAATCAAATACATAGTAATGAAATTATTAATATCTCAAGTGATGGAGTTAATGCGGAGAAAGACGCAGATGGAATCATCAGCTATAGCCCAAAATTGGTATGCTCTGTTTTAACGGCTGACTGTATACCAGTGCTTTGTTGCAGTAAAAAAGGTGACATGGTTGCATCATTACATTGTGGATGGAAAGGGTTAGCAAGTGGAATTATTGAGCGCTTTATTAGAGATATTGCTATGGATGCTAAAGATATTACATTTTGGTTAGGCCCCTCAATTTGCAATGCTTGCTATGAGGTAAAAGATGATTTTATAACATTACTGGAGCATAAAAATATTGATATCCATTCATTTGTAAAGAACAAAGATGGAAAAATTTACATGGATCTTAAGCAATTATGTATAGAGCAAATTATGTCTTATGGTGCACTGGATGTAGCAACCTCAAACCTTTGTACATTCTGCAATAATGATAAATTTTTTTCACATAGAAAAGAAAAAACAGCCGAGAGGTTCATAAGCATGATATGGATAGATTCTTAGCATTGAATTTAATGCAATAGACCCCATATTAATATTGATAGTATGAGACTAGATAAATTAACAACTAAATTCCAGGAAGCCATTGGCAATGCCCATGAGCTTGCTATTCAGCATGATAATCAATTTATTGAGCCTGCTCATTTATTGAGTGCGTTTATTAATCAGCAAGATGGATTAATGCAAGGATTATTTGTTAAGGCTGGTATCAATGTTAGTAAGCTTAAGGTGTTGCTAAAAGACCGTATTGCAGGCTACGCAAAAATTGAGGGCAATGCAGGTGAAGTGCACTTTAGCAATCAATTAAATGCATTGCTTAATGTCTGTTTAAAGCTATCACAGCAATTTAACGATCAATATGTCTCGAGTGAGATGTTTGCCTTATCCGCTGCAAAGGATAAAAAAGAGTTACTACCGATGCTAAAAGAGACTGGCTTTAGTATGGAGCGTCTTCAGCATGTAATTGAAGAAGTAAGAGCTGGTAAGCACGTTACTGATTCTAATGATGAAGATGTTCGCCAAGCACTTAAAAAATATTGTGTTGATCTTACCGCTTTGGCTGAGGAGGGTAAGCTAGATCCGGTGATTGGAAGAGATGATGAAATCAGGAGGATTATTCAAGTTTTACAAAGACGTACTAAAAATAATCCAGTACTAATTGGTGAACCAGGTGTTGGCAAAACAGCCATTGTTGAAGGTTTAGCATTAAGGATAGTGAATGAAGAGGTTCCAGATTCGTTAAAGTCGAAGCGTATTTTATCTCTTGACCTTGGGCAATTAATAGCCGGTGCTAAATTTAGAGGGGATTTTGAAGAAAGATTAAAAGCAGTACTAAGTGAGCTGAAATCGTTGCAGGGTGATGTCATTTTATTTATTGATGAAATACATACAGTGGTTGGCGCAGGTAAAGCAGAAGGTGCAATGGATGCGGGTAATATGTTAAAGCCTACCTTAGCTCGAGGCGAGCTACATTGTGTTGGCGCCACGACAACCAATGAATATAGAAAAAATATAGAAAAGGATGCTGCTTTAGAAAGACGGTTTCAGAAAATACTTGTTCAAGAGCCTAGCGTCGATGACACGGTAGCAATATTGAGAGGACTAAAGGAAAGATATGAAGTCCACCACGGTGTAGAAATTACTGATAAAGCAATTATTAGTTCAGCCATCCTTTCAGATCGATATATAGCTGATAGACAACTACCTGATAAGGCAATTGATTTGATAGATGAAGCAGCTTCGAAGGTTCGTATTGAGATTGACTCTAAGCCAGAAGAGTTAGATCGGTTAGAGCGTAAGTTAATTCAGCTAAAAATTGAACGTGAAGCTATGGTAAAAGAATCCGATAAGGCATCTAAAGATCGGCTGGACCGCATAAAAGAGAATATTAATAATTTGGAAAAGGAGTTCTCTGAGCTTGATGAAGTATGGAAATCTGAGAAAGCCAAGATGATGGGGGCAACGCACATAAGGGAGGAACTCGATAAAGCTCGGCTAGACTTTGAGAAAGCTAAGCGAAACGGTGACTTGTCTTTGATGTCAGAATTACAATATGGAGTGATGCCTGAGCTTGAAAAAAAATTGGATGCTTTTCTTGCTTACAAGGATGACAGCTATACTTTGTTGAGAAGTAAAGTTACCGAGGACGAGATTGCTGAGATTGTCTCAAAGTGGACTGGCATACCAGTTACCAAAATGATGCAATCTGAAAAAGACCGATTATTGTCATTAGAAGATACTTTATCTAAGCGTGTAGTTGGACAGGATAACGCTGTAACGAAAGTCTCAGAATGCATAAGACGAGCAAGGACTGGGATATCTGATGAGTCGAAGCCCTATGGGTCATTCTTGTTTTTAGGCCCAACGGGTGTAGGTAAAACTGAGCTATCAAAGGCGTTGGCAGACTTTTTATTTGATTCGGAACATGCCTTAGTAAGACTAGATATGTCTGAATATATGGAAAAGCATAGCGTTGCAAGATTGATTGGTGCTCCTCCAGGCTATGTAGGTTATGAAGAGGGCGGCTATTTGACTGAAGCGGTCAGAAGAAAGCCTTTTTCTGTTATCTTGCTAGATGAGATTGAAAAGGCACATACCGATATATTTAATGTGTTGCTACAAATAATGGATGATGGCCGATTGACAGATGGACAAGGACGTACTGTTGATTTTAAAAACTCTATAATCATTATGACGTCAAATCTTGGTAGCAGTGAAATTCTTGAGCATACAAATAGTGTGGGGTTTAAACAATCAGCAATAGATGAACTGGTAATGGGTATTATTAAGGATAGCTTTAAGCCAGAGTTTTTAAATCGCCTTGATGATGTTGTGATATTTAATTCATTAGATAAAAGTATGGTTATATCAATTGTTGACATTCAGGCTAGAAAGTTAATTGATAAATTAAATAAAATGGGTATTGAGCTAATATTATCTAGTTCAGCAACTAAACAAATTGCCTTGATTGGCTTTGACCCAGCATATGGGGCGAGACCGATTAAGCGCGTACTTGAAAAACAAGTTGAGAGTTTGATTGCCAAGCGGATGCTTGAACAAGAATTAGAAGGCAAAAGGATCAACATAGATTATAAGGATAATCAGTTTGTTGTGAGCTAAAATTGATGCGGATAAGTTATGCCAATATATGAATATCAGTGTGTAAACTGTGGACATGAAGCTGAATTTATTCAGAAAATGTCAGATGATCCTATTACATTATGCAAAAATTGCGATACAGATGGACTAAATAAATTAATCTCTGCGCCAAATTTTAGGCTTAAAGGGTCAGGCTGGTACGAGACTGATTTTAAGTCTGACAAAGAGAAAAAGAAGAATTTGATCGATAAGGACGAGAAAAAATCTTCAAATAAATCAGAAGCGTCATCGCCTAAAAAAGAGAAGGTAGTGCCTAAGGTAGATACCACAACAAACACTGGTAGCACGGAAACTAAATAAGACAAATAATTTTTTCAATATACCCCAGTCATACATAATTCATTGATACAATAGACGCTTATATTAAGAGAGCAATTATGCGCACACATTATTGTGGACAAATCGATGAATCTTACCTTACCAAACAAGTAGTTGTTTGTGGCTGGGTTCACCGTAGAAGAGATCATGGCGGAGTTATTTTTATTGATTTGCGTGATCATAAAGGGCTTGTTCAGATAGTCTGTAACCCTGAAGATAAGAGTCTATTTAAGCTAGCTGAGGAGTGTAGAAACGAATACGTCCTACAGGTAAGCGGTACAGTTAGGGAGCGACTAGAAGGCACAATTAATAGTGATCTTTTTACTGGTAAAATTGAAGTCGTTGCAGAAAATATTAATATATTAAGCAAGTCTTTGCCGCCCCCAGTAGATCAAGATGAACAAAGCTTTACTAGTGAAGATATAAGGCTTCGTTATCGCTTTCTTGATTTAAGAAGAAAAAAAATGCAAACCAATATTCGAACGAGACATGAAATAGTTCGTTTTATTAGAGATTACTTAGAAAAAAACGAATTCGCTGATATTGAGACGCCAATATTATCAAAAACAACTCCGGAAGGCGCTAGGGATTACTTGGTGCCAAGTAGAACGCAACCGGGAAACTTTTTTGCTTTACCTCAATCACCACAATTAATGAAGCAACTTTTAATGGTAGGTGGTTTTGATCGTTACTATCAAATTGTTAAATGTTTTCGAGATGAAGACCTAAGAGCAGATAGGCAGCCAGAATTTACTCAGGTTGATATTGAAATGGCTTTCATGGATCAAGATCAAATCATTGCTCTTATGGAGAGTATGATTAGAGATTTATTTAATAATGTACTTAAAGTAGATTTACCTAACCCTTTCCCAAGAATCAGTTATCAGGAAGCGATCCATAGATTTGGTTCAGATGCACCAGACCTTCGTATTCCAATGGAATTTGTTGATCTTGGGCATGTATTCAAGAATACTGAATTTAAAGTTTTTGGTGATTCAGCTAATAACGAGGATAGTCGAATCGTGGCCTTAACTGTGAAAAATGGCTCTGAGCTTACGAGAAAGGAAATTGATGACTATACTTTGTTTGTGTCAAAATTTGGCGCAAAAGGACTCGCTTATATTAAAGTTAATGATACAAGTAATTTGAAGGATGGACTTCAGTCACCGATCATAAAATTTTTGTCAAATGAAGAGCTAAAAGCCATCATTGAGCTTACAAAAGCCAATGACGGTGACTTGATATTCTTTGGTGCAGGCAAGGCTAAGGTCGTAAATGACAGCATCTCTAATCTGAGATTAAAGATCGCAAAAGATCGTGATCTATATAGTCAACCATGGGCGCCTGTTTGGGTGATTAACTTTCCTATGTTTGAAAAGAATTCCGAAGGGCAATTGACTTCTTCCCATCATCCATTTACTCGTCCAAATGTAAGTAATGTCACTGAGCTCACAGATAAACCATTAGAAGCTAGCTCGTATGCCTATGATATGGTATTTAATGGCATCGAGATTGGTGGTGGCTCATTGCGTATATTTGATAAAGAAACTCAAAGCGCTGTCCTTAGGTTGCTTGGTATTGGTGAGGAAGAGGCAAATGAGAAGTTTGGATTTCTTTTGAGCGCTATGGATTATGGCTTTCCTCCGCATGGTGGAATTGCATTTGGGCTAGACCGACTGGTGATGTTAATGCTTGAGCTAGATTCGATTAGAGATACGATAGCATTCCCTAAGACTCAAACGGCTTCGGACGTTTTAACTGGAGCACCAAGCACTGCCTCTATCGCGCAGCTTAAGGAGCTAAATATTGCAGTTCGTAAACTGGTCAGTGAGTAGCTTATATACTTACAAAAGACCCGAGTCGGTATTAGTTGTTATATATAGCTCATCTTATCATTTGTTACTTTTAGAGCGAATTTCTCCAAAGGATTATTGGCAGTCCGTTACTGGGAGCCTCAGGTGGGAAGAAAGCCCGGAAGAAGCAGCCCACAGAGAGGTATTTGAGGAAACTGGCATTGAAGGTGGGCAATGGCATAATTCAAATATATCAAAGACTTATCCCATTCATCCAGATTGGAAAGATAAGTTTCATCCTGAGGCATTAGAGAATAAAGAGTATTTGTTTTTTTTAAGAGTCGATAGGCCTAATATAAAGCTTAATGCCTCAGAGCATAAGAATTACGATTGGACTAACCTCGATTTATCAATGAAAAAAATAAGCTCAGTAACCAATATAGAGGCTGTTAGTCACCTGAAAACTCTCATAAGAAGCGATGAAGATCATACATATTGAGCTCGGCCAGAGTCTTTATGGTGGTGCAAAGCAAGCAGTAATGCTTGCAAGGAAACAACAAAAAAATAATTTAGATGTGCACTTAATATGTCCAGAAGGCAGCATGATCGCAACCTACATTACAGACCTGCCTATAATTAAAGTCCCTTATTATGGATCTCTCGATTTTTCTGGAAGGAATGGCATAAGAAAAGTTATTAAGCAGATGGATCCAGATATTGTTCACTGCCACTCACGAAGGGGTGCTGATAGTTTTGGGTCTTTAGGGCTAATTAAAGCTAAGACAGTTTTAACGAGACGGGTCATTGGTTCTGAGCCAAAATGGATACTAAGGAGAAAGCTTTCTAGGTTTAGTCAATTGGTAGCTATTTCGCATGCAATTCAAAAAAATCTTAATGATTGCTTGGGTGTTGATAAGAATAGTATTCCAATTATTCATAGTAGTGCGGATTATATTAATGACATAGAGGAGCATGAGTGCGCTGATTTTAATATCAAGCCCCCTCTAAAGCTGCTTTTAGTCTCTCAGCTAATAAAAAGAAAACAATGCCATGTTGCGCTTGTAGCGGTAAAAAAACTTCTGGATCATGGGCATTCTGTGACCTTAGATTGTTTTGGTACAGGACCCATGAAGCGTAAACTTGTAGATTATGTCCGTAAAAATAATTTATCTGGTAGCGTCTTTTTTAATGACTATGATCCAAATTTAGAAAAAAATTATTGCAAATACGACATACTGATACATACAGCTAATAACGAGGGCTTGGGAGCAGTGATTATTGAGGCTATGGCAAATCAAGTCCCTGTCATTGCAACAAAGATAGGCGGTATAACTGACCTTATTGATGATCAGGAGACGGGCCTTCTGTTTGAAGCGGGCAACTGTACAATGCTTATGGATAAAATTATTTATTTATCTACGCATAGCAATTTGATAAGAAAAATTAAGAAAAATGCAGTCTTAAATATTTTAAGAGACTTTAATATCAATCAAAATGAGAAAAAGTATTATAAATTGTACGAATCATTGTTATGAGATCCTTAAAAAAAATAGCTAGCTTTATGACGCAGTATAATTTGACCCTCTCGGTTGCAGAGTCTTGCACCGGCGGATTGCTGTCAAGCTTAATAGTTGAATTGCCCGGTTCTTCAAGTTGGTATAAAGGAGGCGTTATTAGTTACTGCAATGAAGCTAAGCAAAATTTATTGTTTGTTGATCCGGAGCTGCTTATTAAATTTGGCGCCGTTAGTGGTGAGGCTGTAGAAGCAATGAGTTGTGGAGCGCTAAAGCGCTTCAATACAGATATTTCGATGGCTATTTCCGGAGTGGCAGGACCAACAGGGGGAACAGATTTAAAGCCAGTGGGTTTGGTTTGGATTTCTACCCAATCAGAGACAGTTAGGCAGGTTAAATCATACCAAATTGATGGACCAAGAAATATTGTTCGTCAGATGGCATGCGAAAAAGCGCTAAATCAAATGTGTAGATTGCTTAAGATTGAATGAATTTAGCTTTTAAATCTCATTATGGCTGTGTCAAGGCGCATAATATGAAATAATTTAATTTTAAATTCTTATTAATAGGTAGCAATTATATGAACGACAACAAGAAGAAAGCCTTAGAGGCAGCATTATCACAAATTGAGAGGCAGTACGGTAAGGGCTCTGTGATGCTCATGGGAGATTCTGCTGCATCAAATGATATAGAGGCTGTATCAACTGGCTCTATCGGCCTTGATATTGCACTTGGGATTGGGGGGCTACCTAAGGGCCGCGTAATTGAAATTTATGGCCCCGAGTCATCTGGTAAAACAACACTTGCTTTGCAAGTCGTCGCTGAAATACAAAAGCTAGGCGGTACAGCTGCATTTGTTGATGCTGAGCACGCACTAGATCCTAGCTATGCAGAGAAAATCGGCGTAAAAATTGCAGACTTGCTTGTCTCGCAGCCAGACACAGGCGAACAAGCACTAGAGATTACTGATATGTTGGTTCGATCAGGAGCAATTGATTTAGTAGTTATTGATTCAGTTGCCGCGCTAACCCCAAAGGCTGAAATTGATGGTGAGATGGGAGATTCTCATATGGGGCTACAAGCAAGGCTCATGTCTCAGGCTCTTAGAAAGCTTACTGCAAATATTAAAAAATCAAACACAATGGTTATCTTTATTAACCAAATTAGGATGAAGATTGGTGTAATGTTTGGTAATCCAGAGACAACTACCGGAGGTAATGCCCTTAAATTTTATTCATCCGTAAGGTTAGACATAAGAAGAATAGGAGCAATTAAAAAAGGTGATGAAATCATAGGCAATGAAACTAGGGTAAAAGTTGTAAAGAATAAAGTAGCACCTCCATTTAGAAAAGCAGAATTTGAAATATTGTATGACCATGGAATATCTAGGGAAGGTGAAATCATAGATTTAGGGGTAGAGCATAAGTTAATAGATAAGTCAGGCTCATGGTATAGCTACAATGGCAACCGAATTGGGCAAGGAAAAGATAATGTGCGCGAGTATTTGATAGATAACCCTGAAATTAAAGAGGAAATTGAAGCTAAAATTAGATCAATGTTGCTAAGTGATGTAAAGCCGATGAAATCTGAATAATAGAGTGATGAAATTAAAGGAGCTTGATTGCCGTAAAAAAGCAATGGACCTATTGGCCCGGAGGGAGCATGGGTTTAACGAATTAATCGAAAAATTAAAACTCCGAGAGTTTGATGAAGATATAGCTTACAGTGTTGTGTCAAAACTAAGGACAGAAGGCCTCCAGTCGGATGAGAGGTTTGCTGAAATATTTACTAGAGTTCGAGTATCAAAAGGCATTGGCCCTATTAAGATAATGTATGAGCTGAGAGTAAAAGGAATTGAAGAGAAGCTAGCTTATAAATCTAGTTATAAAGATAATGAAGAGTGGCTTAAATTAGGACGAAAGGTGCTTAATAAAAAATTTAATTTTAGCGATCTAGAAACCAAGGGAAATTGGTTACAAGCAGCAAGATTTTTACAACAAAGAGGGTTTAATTCCGACCAAGTAAAGTTGATCATTAAATCAAGAGGCTCATGAATTATTCGGCAAAAGAAATAAGAAACCTCTATTTAGAGTATTTCAGAAAAAAACAACATGAAGTTGTCAAAAGTAGTTCACTGGTTCCTGGTAGTGATCCAAGTCTTTTATTTACGAATGCCGGAATGGTTCAATTTAAGGATACCTTTCTCGGCCAAGATACAAGAAGTTATAAACGAGCGACATCGTCACAGAAGTGTCTACGTGCGGGGGGTAAGCATAATGACCTTGATAATGTTGGATATACCATGCGTCACCATACCTTTTTTGAAATGCTAGGTAACTTCAGTTTTGGTGATTACTTTAAGCCTGAGGCGATAAATTTCTCTTGGAAGTTTGTAACTGAAGAGCTCTCTTTGCCCAAGGAAAGACTCTGGGTAACAACACATAAGGATGACCAAGAAAGTACTGATTTATGGATAAATCAGATTGGGTTATCCCCAGATCGATTGACTAAGTTAGGTGACAAGTCTAACTTTTGGGCGATGAGTGATACTGGTCCATGCGGACCCTGTACTGAAATTTTCTATGATCATGGTCCAGAGCTTGAGGGTGGGCCTCCTGGTACAGAGAACGAAGATGGTGATCGATACGTAGAAATTTGGAATTTAGTTTTCATGCAATATGAAAGAAATCAGCATGGACAGTTGAATCCTTTACCTGCACCGTCTGTGGATACTGGAATGGGGCTCGAAAGAATTACAGCTGTCATGCAGGGGGTCTCATCAAATTACATGACAGATCTTTTCTTACCATTGATTGCACAGGCCAAGGAGCTCACTCATGGCAAGGGTAAGTCTGATGATTATTCATTAAATGTTATCGCGGATCATATACGATCAACTGCTTTTCTCATTGCAGATGGCGTTACCCCTGGCAACGATGGTAGAAGTTATGTGCTGAAAAGAATTATTCGTAGGGCTGCAAGGCATGGCTATCTCTTAGGTAGAAAAGATCCCTTTCTTTATGAAATGGTGCCAAACTTGATAGATATTATGGGTGACATCTACCCTGAGCTTAGCGAGAAAAAGAATTATATTGAAGGTGCCATTAGAGAAGAAGAGGAGCGATTTTCGCATACACTTAGCAAGGGGATGAAGATATTTAATAGTCAGGTGAGGAAGCTAAGCAAAGAGGGTAAAGAAGCCCTGCCTGGTGATATTGTTTTTCAGCTGTATGATACCTATGGTTTTCCAGAGGATTTAACAAGTGATTTGGCTCGAGCCAATAACTTATCTGTCGATAGCAGTGGATTTGATCAATTAATGCAAGAACAGAAGGATAGGGCTCGCGGGTCGATGAAATTTTCAACTACTGAAAGAGAAAGCATTGTTAGCAGTGATGAGTCAACCTTCAAAGGTTACGAAGACGTTATTTGTGAGTCTAATATCTTATCTATTTTCTCAAATGGTAAAGAGATCAATGAAGTTAGTGAGGCGGTGGATGCGGTTATTATTCTTAAAGAGACTCCTTTTTATGCTGAAAGCGGTGGGCAAGTCGGTGATCAAGGCATGATTTTTCACACTGGTGGTACATTTAAAGTTACGGATACGCAAAAAAAGAAAGATGCCATTCTTCATTTTGGGCAGATTGTAGAAGGCACTTTAAAAAAGGCGGATAAGGTAAAAGCGGAAATTAATCTTGATCGACGACGTGCGATAGCTGAAAGTCACTCCGCGACACATCTTTTGCATAGCGCATTACGACTAATTTTGGGAGCGCATGTACAGCAAAGGGGATCGTTAGTTGAGCCAGGACGTTTACGCTTTGATTTTTCTCACGACAAGCCCTTGAGTGACCACGAGATTGACCGCATTAATGACTTAGTAAATAAAGAGGTCCAAGCTTATATCCCATCAAAAACGAGACTAATGCCTTACGATGATGCAATAAAAGATGGGGCAGTGGCTTTTTTTGACGAAAAATATGAAGACCACGTTAGGGTTTTATCGATAGGGAATCATTCAATAGAGCTTTGCGGTGGTACGCATGTGATTAACTCAAGCGACATAGGTCTTTTTGAGATTTATTCAGAGTCGAGTATTGCTTCGGGAGTTCGTCGTATTGAGGCTTATACCGGAGACCAGGCTTTGAAGCACTTCAAAGCAATAAAGCAGGATGTTGAGAAGATTGCTCAATCATTAGAGGTAAGGCCCTCTAGCTTATCTGAAAAAGTTCAAGAACTTGTCCATGCCAATATGGAATTAAACGAAGCTCTTAAAAAGCATAATGATGGCGCACTGCTTAATACCGCTAAAGCACTTGTAAGCCAAAAAAAATTAATAGCGGGTAGTGTTGTCATTGTTTCGCAACAAGATCAAATGAGTTCGAAGAATGTAAGAAGCCTTTTAGATTTTATTCGTGATCTCGAGAAGGACTCTGTAATTGTGTTGGGTGGCGTTAATTCCGATGGGGCAATGCTGGTTGCTTCGGTTAGTCAGTCCCTAGTAAAACAGGTTGATGCAGGTGAAATTGTTAAGATTGCCAATCGCGTCATGGAGGGTAAGGGTGGTGGAAAGCCGACTTTTGCTCAATCAGGATCCAAGAGCGGGGCAATGATTGACAAAGCGTTTTCTGAAATTGATTCTTTTCTTCATCAGGCGCTAAAATGAATTATGTTAGTAATATCTAGAAAGTCGGGCGATAAGATTACAATCGGTGATGACATTGAAATAGTAGTGATTTCTATAAAAGGAAAGCAGGTCAGGCTTGGTATTGATGCTCCCAAGACCTGCGAAATAAAAAGAGTAGGTGCTGAAAAAGAAGCATAGCGTAATTTTTGCAAGCAATTCTTATCTGTATCAGTAAAATACTTACTTATAACGGAGAGATGGCTGAGTGGTCGAAAGCGCTCCCCTGCTAAGGGAGTATGGGTCAAAAGCCCATCGAGGGTTCGAATCCCTCTCTCTCCGCCATGTATTTTATACTATATACCAATTACTTACATAACATTTTATATATAACGTAGTAGACTAATACGGCAGGGACGTAAGCCTTTTTCGTTAATTCAGAACCAACAATAATCTATGGACCTTCTCAATATGAATAAAATTTCTATATATTCTTGGCTACTCCTATTTTTTTCATTTCAGGTACAAGCTCAAGAGGTTAATACCATTTTTGGTACTATAATCGTTGATTCCTCTGAATCCCCTTTAGCGTTTGTATCAGTTGTAATCAATGACGATCAGTCGAGTGCTATCACTATTGGAGCGCTTACCGATGAAGCCGGTTACTTTGAAATTTCCGGATTGCCAGTTGGCGATCATACCATGAGCTTTTCGCTGGCAGGTTTTTCACCACAAAGCCGTAACATTCTTCTCTTTGATGGGAATAATAACTACGACCTTGGCACGATAGTTATGTCACCCTCAAATCAGATGATTGAAGAAGTTGTTGTCACTGGACAACAGAATAATGCTGACCCCACTCTGGATAGCCGTATTTTTAATCTTGATGTCAATATTGCTCAATCAAATGGCTCCTTGCTTGATGTGATGCGCACAATGCCTGGGGTAACTGTACAGCAAGATGGTCGAATCCAACTACGTGGCAGTGACCGCGTGGTGATTCTGATTGACGGACAGCAATCCAGTCTGACTGGCTTTGGGAATCAGGCTGGATTAGACAGTATCCCAGCAAATGGTATTGCAACCATTGAGATCATTAATAACCCCTCATCAAGATTTGATGCAACCGGTATGGCAGGCATCATTAATATCACTTATGAGGAAAACCGTGAGCAGGGTTTCACAGGGGATGCTGGTCTATCATTGGGTGTCGGTCAACTCTCAAAAAAAAAGGATGACCTGCCGACTGAATTAGGCAGCTTTTCTTCTAATAGCAAAGCCATACCCAGTCTAAATCTAAACTACAATACTGATGATAAGCGCTTTTTTCTACTATCCCAGATTCTGATTCAAGACGACCTGCCGAACAATGAATTTACCACTAGATATTATGATGATGGTCGTATCACCTTTTCCCAGGTTCCTGAGAATAGAGAACAGGTCCAGTATATTATTAACGGTGGCGTTGACTGGAATATCAACGATAAAAATTTACTTACTCTTTCATCGATTATCGATTTAATTTTTCCCTATTAGTTTATAAGCCTTATTGCATACCAAACTTGGGTCTAAGTTTTGTACCAATAATACTTCCCGCAAATGCGGCAACAAACCAAAGCC
>Ga0114996_10000164_pt1 | contig 89009 bp, 84 predicted proteins | sample ArcticOcean_MG_C_4_FD_87039 | JGI IMG/M metagenome (GOLD analysis project Ga0114996, IMG submission 87039) | Marine microbial communities from western Arctic Ocean - ArcticOcean_MG_CB4_134 | ecosystem: Environmental > Aquatic > Marine > Oceanic | place: Arctic Ocean: Canada Basin | collected...
CCGGTCATGCTGGTGTTGAAGACCAGCTCGCCGGCGGTGTCGGTCGGGGGGCCGAATCCGTAACCGAAGAAGTGTTCGCCGCTCTCAAGCGAGAGGATGGCGCGGGCTTCAGTAGCCAACGGAACCGCTGACGGGGGCCGCCGCAGCGGTGAGATCGAACACGGTGGCGCCACCGAAGATGGTGCGGGTGACGCGTCCCTTCATGGGTAGGCCGTGAAAAGGGGTGTTCTTGCCTTTCGAGAGGAACTGCTCGCGATCGACCGTCCACTCGAGATCGGGATCGAAGATGACGACGTCGGCCTCAGCGCCATTGCTGAGGGAGCCGTAGGGCAGGCCGTAAACGCGGCAGGGGGCGGCGGTCATGCGTTCGATGAGGGTTGGCAGGTCGAGGACTCCGTCGTGGACCAGGAAGAGCATGGTGGCGAAGGCGGTCTCGAAGCATGAGAAACCGGATGCGGCCTGCGCGTACTCGACCTCTTTTTCGTGGCGGGCGTGGGGGGCGTGGTCGGAGCCGACGCAGTCGATGACGCCGCTGGCCAGACCTTCGCGGAGGAGGTCGAGGTCGGATTGCTCGCGGAGGGGCGGATTGACTTTGGTGTTGGCGTCATAGGGTTGCAGGCGGGCGGTGTCGGGCTCGCTGCGTCCGCCGACGATGGCGTCCGTGAGGGTGAGGTGGTGGGGGGTGACCTCGGCGCGGACCGGGGCGCCGCGCTCTTTGGCGCGACGGATGAGTTCGACGGAGCCGCCGGAGCTGAGGTGGAGGGCGTAGTAGGAGCCGCCGGTGAGCTCGGAGAGCAGTACGTCGCGGCCGATCATGATCTCTTCGGCCTGGCGGGGGGCGGCCGGTAGGCCGAGGCGGGCGGAGGTGAGACCCTCGTGCATGGCGGCGCCGGCGATGAGCTCGGCGTCTTCGGCGTGATTGGCGACGGGGCGGCCGAAGCGGGTGGCGTATTCCAGGGCGGTACGCATGGTGTGGGTGCTGGACAACGGGATGCCGTCGTCGGAGAAGCCGATGGCGCCGGCGTCGCTGAGTTCGCCCATCTGCACCAGCTGGCGGCCCTGCATGCCCACGGTGACGCTGGCTAGCGGAAGAACCCGGATTACGGCGTCGCGCTCGGCGAATTCAAGGATGGTCTCGATGACGGCGCGGGCGTCGGCGACGGGCTCGGTGTTGGCCATGCTGCAAATGGTGGTGTAGCCACCGGCGGCGGCGGCGAGACTGCCTGAGCCGATGGTCTCTTTGTATTCGAACCCGGGCTGGCGCAGGTGGCAGTGGGGATCGACGAGGCCGGGAGCGACGACCTGGCCGGCGGCGTCGATGATCTCGGCTCCGTCGGGGGCGCCCAGACTGTCTCCGACGGCCTCGATTTTTTCGGCGCGGATGAGGACGTCGGCGATTTCGTCGCGGTTGGCGGCAGGGTCGATGACGCGACCGCCGCGGATAAGGACATCTCTACTCGCCATTGGCGCCGGCCTCCTCTCCGCCCCCGACCAGCAGGTACATGCTGGCCATGCGGATGGCGACGCCGTTGGTGACCTGTTCTTCGATGACGGAGTTGGGTCCGTAGGCGATGGCGGCGGAAATCTCGACGCCCTGGTTCAGGGGACCGGGGTGCATCACCAGGGCTCCGGGGCGGGCGCGGGCGAGACGATCCTCGGTGAGGGCGTAAAGGGATGCGTATTCGCGCAGATCGGGGAGGTGAACGCCGTCCATGCGCTCTTGCTGGATGCGGAGCACCATCAGGACATCGGCATCTTCGACGGCGAGGTCGAAGTCGGGCTCGATCTGAATTACGCCGTCGGTCCCGGGGAGTTGGGTCAGTTCGCGGGGTACCAGTTGCGGCGGGCCGCAGAGGGTGATGCGGGCGCCCATGCGGGCGAACCCCCAGATGTTGGAGCGGGCGACGCGGCTATGCATGATGTCGCCGACGATGACTAGTTTTAGTCCTTCCAGGTCGCCCCGGTGTGAGCGGACGGTGTAGAGGTCGAGCAGGGCCTGGCTGGGGTGGGCGTGCCAGCCGTCGCCGGCGTTGATGATCGGGCAATCGAGGATGGAGGCGGCGAGGTACGGAGCGCCCGCGTCGTGGTGGCGCATCACGACTACGTCGACGCCGAGGGCCTGGACGGTGCGGAGGGTGTCCACCAGGGATTCGCCCTTTTCGACGCTGCTGCCGGAGGCGGTGACGTTGACGACATCGGCGCCCAGGGCGCGGGCGGCCAGTTCGAAGGAGACCCGGGTACGGGTGCTGGCCTCGTAGAAAAGGTTGGCAATGGTGGTGCCGCGCAGGGTGGGCACGCGGGGAATCTGCCGGCTGAGAATCTCGGTCATGGAGACGCTGGTGTCGAGGATGAGGCTGATCTCGTCGCGCTGGAAGTCGTCGAGGTCTAGCAGGTCGCGTCTGGTCAATGGCATGAAATCAACCCGCCCGGAACGGTCGGTCGAGCTTGGCGACGGAGACAGAGTCCTGGCCGTCCAGTTCTGCGACAAGCAATTTGACGTCCTCGTTGCGTGAAGTGGGGACGTTCTTGCCTACGTAATCGGCGCGGATTGGCAGCTCGCGGTGGCCGCGGTCGATCATGACGCCGAGCTGGATGGAGCGGGGGCGGCCGAAGTCGGTGAGGGCGTCCAGAGCGGCGCGCACGGTGCGGCCGGTGTAGAGGACATCGTCGAAGAGGACGACGTCCTTGCCCTCGATGGGGAACGGGATGTCGGTGGGGGCGACGGCCGGCGGCTGAATTTTCATGCCCAGGTCGTCGCGATACATGGTGACGTCGAGTTCGCCGGTGGGCGGGGTGCTGGTTTCAAACCCGCCGATGATGCCGGCGACGCGGCGGGCGAGGGGTACGCCACGGGTACGCATGCCGATGAGGACGAAATCGGCGGAGCCGGCGTTCTGCTCGACTATTTCATGGGCGATGCGGGTGAGGGCGCGGCGCATGTCGTCGGCGTTCATGATCTGCCGCGTGGTCAAGCGAGTATCTCAGGAGGGCAAAAAAAACCCTCCCCCAGAACGGCGGAGGGTTTGCGGTATTCAGTTGGGTTGCACGGCTTCAGGTTGTCGTCCTTTCCGCCTCACCGGGTCGGATTAAAGGTCGGGACGAATTATACGCGGCAAATGGGGCTGGTGAAAGTAAGGGGCGCGGCCAAGCCGATTGGAGGTAACTTGACATAACGATCTATGCTTGATTGATAGTCGGCTTTACATACGGGAGGTGGCCGAGCGGGTACTTTGACTTCCGAGGAATGATTATGTTCTGGGGTCGTTACAAGATATTTGCGGCAGCGGCGGTGAGAGGCGGCTGCTACGGACTGATACTGATGTTAGCTTCCGCGGGGATCGCGAATGCGGCGCCGCCGGCGGTGGGACCCGGGCAAGAAGCGGATTCCCGGGAATCGTGCCTGCAGGTGGGGGAGTCGTTCGTCTGCATGCCACTGCTGGTGGAGTTGGACGCGGACGCGGAGGCGGTGACGACGAACGCGCCGGTGATGGGAATCCTGGGCCGGTATTGCTCGATGGAGGAGATGGTGGCGGAATCGATGCCGCTGTTGGAGGGGCTGGACGCGGCGAACGGCGACCGGGGAGTGCGGCTGGCGGCGCATGTGGTGTACGGGATGGCGCGGCCCTGCTGGGGTCCCGGCGATAGCTGCCTGATGTACCTGGAGGAGCACGGCTTTGACATCGTTGGCGAGTACATCGAGCCGGCGGTGGAGCTGGGGGTTGAGGTGGTGCTGGACGTGCAGATGGGCCGGTCGACACCTTTGCTGGAAATTGAGCGGATGATCGACCTTGGTTACCTGCCTTACCCGAACGTGCATATCGCGCTGGACCCGGAGTTCGCGACCGGGGCGAATCAGGTGCTGCCGGGCTCGCCGATCGGGCGGTTGGACGCGCTGAGCATCAACGAAGGGCTGCGTCGTTTGGACGATTATCTGCGGGATATCGAATCGCCGACCCGAAGGGTGGTGATGCTGCACCAATTCATCGACGAGGCCACGGACTCATCGATGATTCTGAACAAGGAGCTGATTGAGACATTCGAATACCTGGACGTGACGCTGGTGATGGACGGGTTCGGGGGGCGCAATATCAAGGTGCTGAAGTACAACGCGCTTACTGACGCGGAGCGTTATCCGTGGATAAGCCGAAGGTCCATCAAGCTGTTTCTGCCGAATCCGTGGTCGCGGAGTCATCAGGATTTCCCGGTGCTGACGTGGCCGCAGGTGGTAGGGATAGAGCCGATCCTGGGAGGCTATTTGATGGAGCAGGTGCCGGACGTGGTGATAGTAGCTTAAGCCTAGACCCGGCGGGGCTACTCGCGGGTGATGATGTCGCGGCGGTGCTGGCCGGTGCCGACGTACTTGATGGGCACGCCGACGATCTCCTCGACGCGCTGGACGTAGCCACGGGCGTTGGGGGGCAGGTCGTCCCAGCGATTGACGCCGGCGGTGTTGTCTTCCCAGCCGGGTAGCTCTTCGTAGACGGGCTCGACGCGGCCGAGTTGGTGGGTGGTGGGGACGGTTTCGATCAACTCGCCGTTGAGGCGGTAACCGGTGCAGACGGGAATAGTGGCGAAGCTGTCGAGGAGGTCGATTTTGGTGAGCGCCAGCTCGGTGAGGCCGTTGATGCGGGCGGCGTGGCGTACGGCGACGGTGTCCATCCAGCCGACGCGTCGTGGGCGGCCGGTGGAGACTCCGTACTCACCACCACCGCCGGTGCGCAGGCGGTCGGCGATTTCGCCGTCGAGTTCGGTGGGGAAGGGACCCTCGCCGACGGAGGAGGTGAATGCCTTGGCGACGCCGATGGCGCTATCGATGCGGGCGGGAGGGATGCCGGTGCTGACGCAGGCTCCGGCTACGGTGGGGCTGGAACTGGTGACGTAGGGATAGTGGCCCCAGTCGATGTCGCGCATGATGCCGAGCTGGCCTTCGAGCAGGATGGTGTCACCGGCGTCTAGGGCGTCGTGGATCATGCGGAAGGAGTCGACGATGAAGGGAGCGAGCTGATCCCGCCAGCGGCGGCAGAGGTCCAGCATCTCCTGAAGGTCGAAACCGGGATGATCGAAGCTGGCGCGCATGTAGCGGTTCTTTTGATCGAGGATGTGAGGCAGGTAGCCGGTGAGGTAGTCGTCGTCCAGGAGATCGGCGAATTGCAAGCCGGAGCGGGCGAACTTGTCAGCGTAGGTGGGGCCGATGCCGCGGCGGGTGGTGCCCTGGACGAGGTCGCCGCGGCTGTCCTCTTCGGCGCCGTCGGTGGCGACGTGATAGGGCATGACGACGTGGGCGCGCTCGGCGATGAAGAGCCGGCCCTCGAATTGGATGTCGGGAATCCGCTCCTTCAGGGATTTCATTTCCCCCAGGAAGGATTCAGGGTTCACGGCGGTGCCGGGCCCGAGCAGATTGATGGTTTGTTCCCGCAGGATGCCGGAGGGGACGAGGTGGAGGCCGAAATTGCCGGCGTCGGTGATAACCGAGTGACCGGCGTTGTCTCCGCCCTGGAAGCGGACGACGAGATCGACGTCCTGCGAAAGGCAATCGACGATTTTTCCTTTGCCTTCGTCACCCCACTGGGTGCCGACGACGCAGGTAACACTCATCAGCAGGACTCCGTATCAACAATGGGATTCAGACGCGGGCGAATCCGCGGCCGGTGACCTGACAGATTACTACGGGCGGGCGGTTGGCGTTCGGAATAAAGCGGCAAGGCCGGGCTCCGGGGCGATCAGGAGACGCTGGACTCCTGAGGGATTTCCACGTCCTGAATGGGTTCATCGGGCGGGGCCGCGCAGGCCTTCACAAACCCGTCGAAGAGGGGGTGGGGGGCGTCCGGCCGGGAGGTGAACTCGGGATGGAACTGCACGCCGACGAACCAGGGATGATCGCTCAGCTCGATGATTTCGACCAGATCCTTGTCCGGATTGATGCCGCTGAGTGACATGCCGGCGGCGGTCATGCGGTCTCGGTAATCGTTGTTGAATTCCATGCGGTGGCGGTGACGTTCGTGCACTAGCTCGGTGCCGTAGGCGGCGGCGGCGCCGGTTCCGGGGATCAGTCTGCAGGGCTGTTCGCCCAGGCGCATGGTGCCGCCCATGTCGATGGCGCCGTAATGATCCGGCATGGCGCAGATGACGGGGTCCCGGGTGTCGGGATCGAATTCGAAGCTGTTGGCGCCGGGGAGATTGAGGACGTTGCGGGCAAACTCAATGACGGCTGTCTGCAAGCCAAGGCAGAGGCCGAGGTAGGGTATCCGGTTGATACGGGCGTAGCGGGCGGTCTCGATCTTGCCTTCAATGCCACGGGAGTCGAAGCCGCCGGGCACGATGATGCCGTCAACGCCCTCGAGCAGAGTTGCGGCCGGGACCTTCTCCAGACGTTCGGAGTTGATCCAGCGGATATTGGCTCGATGGCCGTTATGCACGCCGGCGTGCATAACGGCCTGCTCGACGCTGATGTAGGCGTCTGCGGCGTCCACGTACTTGCCGACCACGGCGATTTCCAGAGGCCGGTTGGCGTTGGCCATCTGGTCGACAAGACTTTTCCATGAGTCGAGATTGACCGGCCGTTCTGGAAGCCCCAGTTTGCGGGAGATGAGACGGCCCATGCCGGCTTCTTCGAGGATCAAAGGGACGGCGTAGATGTTGCCTACGGACTCGAGGGCGACGACGGCTTCTTCCTCGATATCGCAGAAGAGGGCGAGCTTCTCGCGGGTTCCGGGCTGAAAGGGGAAGTCGGTACGGCAGACGACGACGTCAGGCAGGATGCCGATGCCGCGCAGGGTGGCGACGCTGTGCTGGGTGGGCTTTGTCTTCAGCTCGCCGGTGGCGCCGATGTGGACGAGGAAGGTGAGGTGGACGTACATGACGTTTTCGGGGCCGAGTTCGCGACGAAGCTGGCGGAGAGCCTCCAGGAACGGGAGACCTTCGATGTCGCCGACGGTGCCGCCCACTTCGACGATGACGACATCGGCTTCGCCCTGGTCGCCGAGCCTCTTAATGTGGCGCTTGATGGCGTCGGTGACGTGGGGAATTACCTGGATGGTGCCTCCGAGAAAGTCTCCTCGGCGTTCGCGTTTGATGACTTCCTCGTACACCTGCCCGCTGGTGACGTTGCTGGCCCGGGTTAACGAGATGTCGGTAAAACGCTCGTAGTGTCCGAGGTCGAGATCGGTCTCGGCTCCGTCGATGGTTACGAACACCTCACCGTGTTGGGCGGGGCTCATGGTGCCCGGGTCCACGTTGATGTAGGGGTCGAGCTTCATGATGGAGACTTCGAGACCGCGGCTCTTGAGGATGCGACCAATAGAGGCGCAGGTTACGCCCTTGCCGATGCCTGATACGACGCCACCGGTGACGAATATGTATTTGGGCGGGTCTTTCAACTGGCGGCCGTGGGCAGTGGATGCGCGCCTTTGGCGTCCATCCTTGTTCTGATTCGAGCGAGCAGCATCGGGCTAGGCTTTCTCGCCGGCCGGTCGCTTCAGTTTTGCTCGCGACTCGAGGCGTACGACCCGGGTGCCTTCAGCCGGGTCGGCGTTGCGGCGCAGGCTCAGGGAGGGCACCGGCTCGGGCACGTCGATGCTGAGTTCACGAAGGAAACCGGCGATGGCTTCGTCGTTGGCTTGCGGGGAGTTATCGGTGTAGCCGAGAGGGATGACGATTGACGGCGCCAGCGCGGATACGAGTCGGACGGCGTTGGCCCGCCCGAGGGTGCCGTGATCGCCGGGAGGCACGATCAGGACGTCGGGCGACTCAAATTCATCGATAACGTCCTGGGACGGCGGCGCCATGAGTTGACCCAGATGCAGGACGCTTACGCCTTCGATGTTAAACCGATAGACGAATACGGGCTCCTGGCCGTTTAGCTCGGGATTGGGACGATTGGCGGGCATTCCGTGGATGAAAACCCCACCGATTTCGTACTCGCCGGGACCGTTGATAAAGTACACGGATTCGCGGGACGCGGGGACGAGCTTGCGCAGGTTCTGGTCGCCGTGGCTGAGCGTCGTAACGTCGGCCTTGGTCTGGAGGTTCTGGAAGCTGGGGTCGAGGAGGTAGGGGTCGGTAACAGCGATAGTGTTTCGATCGCGCAATCGGAAGCAACCGCTTCCGAACCAGGCTATCTCCATCCAGCTCCTGTTCGCGTGTTCAGACGGGAGACCTAGATCAGGGTCAGGACCAATGAACTCTATCATACGCAGGGGACGCGGCCGGTGGTATTTTGGGGGTACTATCGGCCCGGTTGGCCGAGTCCCGCCACGGCAAATTCCGAGGGGCAATGCGAGTAATAACGGAAAAATCGGAGGCGCGTGGGCTGTCCGCGATTGCGGGTGCGTTTCGCGAGGTAGCGTCCTTTTCGGAGCTCCTGCGAACGATGGTGATCCGCGACCTCAAGCTGCGATATCGCAACTCGGTGCTGGGGTTTTTGTGGTCGTTGCTGTCGCCGCTGCTGATGACGCTGGTGTTCATCCTGGTGTTCAAGGTGCTGACCCAGACGGACATTACAAATTACCCGGTTTTCCTGATGGCGGGATTACTGCCCTGGATCTTTACCCAGGGGAGCGTAGCGGGTGGTTTGCACAGCGTGACCAGCAACGCGAATCTGATTAACAAGGTCTATTTTCCGCGGGAACTGTTGCCTCTGTCGGTGGTTCTGGCTGGATTCGTGCAGTTCGTGATCGCTTACATCCTGCTGGTTGCGGTGTTGCTGGCGTTCCGGATCGAGTTGCACGCCACGATCGTGTTCCTGCCGCTGATCATGTTGCTGAATCTGGTGTTCGCCGCGGGGCTGGCGATGGTGGTGGCGACGGTGAACGTGTTCTTCCGCGACTTACAGCACTTGGTGGAGATCGGTCTGCTGGCGTGGTTTTTTCTGACGCCGATCTTTTACACGCTGGCTATCGTCCCGAACACCAGTTTCCTGGGCCTGGACGTGCACCGCTGGGTGTTTTCGCTGAACCCGATGGCGACCCTGGTGACGGATTACCGCTACGTGCTGACCGAGGGCTATCTGCCGATCCGACACACGGCGGTCACGCTGGTGATGGCGCTGTTCCTGTTCGGTCTGGGCTGGTACCTGATGCGGCGGTATTCGTATCGCTTCGCGGAGATCGTCTAGCCAGTGCCGGCGGTACGGTTCACCGGAGTTTCGAAGCGATTTGAGCTGACCCACTCGCGCGGCCGGTCGATGTTTTCGCTGCTGCTGGCGGCGTTCGGCAACGCCGGCATGGACGTGGAACAGTTCTGGGCGCTGCAAGATGTGAGTTTCACGGTCGAGCAGGGGGAGACGCTGGGAATCATCGGCCGCAACGGCTCCGGGAAGAGCACGATTCTCAAGTTGCTCAGCCGCACGCTGCGCCCGGATGAGGGGAAGATCGAGGTTGCCGGGAGCGTTTTTGGGCTGCTGGAACTGGGTGCCGGCTTTCATCCCGATCTGACCGGCCGGGAAAACATCTTCCTGAACGGGTCCTTCCTGGGGGTGGGCCACAAGGAAATGGGGCGCCTGTACCCGGAGATCGTGGAGTTCTCCGAATTGGAGCGCTTCATCGACACGCCGATCAAGCACTACTCGTCGGGCATGTACATGCGGCTCGGGTTCTCCATCGCGCTGGCGGTGAAGCCGGACATTTTGCTGATCGACGAGGTGCTGGCGGTGGGCGATGCGGCGTTCGCGCGCAAGTGTTACGACGCGCTGGCGGAGGTCAAGCGAGCGAAGCGGACGATGCTGTTCGTGTCGCACGATCCGATCCAGGTGCGGCGATTTTGCAATCAGGTGATATGGATCGAGGAAGGGCGGATACGCAGCTACGGGCCGGCGCGAGATGTAATCCAGGAATATCTGCAAAGCACCCGGGGGCCGGTCACGACTGATGTTCACCGGGCGCTGACCGATCCGGCCGAAGAAGGCGACGGGCCAGTGAAGATCGTGCAGTCGGTGCTGCTTGATGAAAATGGGGCTGAGACCCACTCGGCGCTGCCGGGCAAGACGGTGACGTTGAGAGTTCGGTATGAGACAGAACGGTATCTGGGCGACGTGATCTTTGGCGCGGCGTTGCGGCGCAGTGACGGCCTGCACGTCTATGAGACTTCGACCGCGGAGCGTCAGGGCCCGGTCTCGGTGCAGCCGGGATTCGGGTTGGTAGAGTGCCGGCTGGGGCCGCTACCACTGGGGCCGGGGGCCTACCACATATCCCTGGCGATCTGGCGGGAAGGCGAGCGCATGAGCCCGCTGCATCTGTTGCGAAACGATCTGGCGCTGTTCATGGGAAAACCGCGGGGCGGACATCGCGGGACGACGGTGATCCCCCATCAATGGCGTGTTGCGGCGGCCGATTCGGGAGCCCTGCCGAGCGTGGACAATGCGATAAAGCCGCAACCTGACATGATCAGCTCTTCGATGTCAGTGCCGTGGTCGACGCCACCGGAGGGGTTAAACATGGGCCGGCGCGAGGAGGAATACCTGGGGGATGGCTGGCACCCGGTTGAGAACTGGCCTCCGGCGGTCCGCTGGATTGGACGCGAGGCCCGGGTCGTGCTGACGCAGGATGTGGCCCGGGGAACGCTGGTGATCTCGGCATGCCGGCCGATGCACGCGGACCGGCCGGTGCAGGGCAAGGTGACCGTGAACGGGGAGGAGATAACAAATTTTCGGGTCAGCGGGATCGATTTCGAGGACATCGTCATCCCGCTCGATCCGGTGAACGAGCCGACTCGACTGGAGATCGGGCTGGTGATGGAGGCGACGTTCGTGCCGGCGACGGTGGGGATCGACCCGGACACGAGGGAGCTGGGACTGGCAATTCGGGAGATCCGAATCGAATGACCGGCTCCGCCGGAATTACCGGGCTGCCGGATGTCTCGGTGGTGGTGCTGAATTTCAACGGGCGGGATTACCTGCCCGCCTGCCTGCAGGCGCTGGCCGGGACGGATTACCCGGATGAAAAAATGGAAGTGACGGTCGTGGACAACGCCTCGTCGGACGGCTCGGCGGAGCTGGTGGAACGCGAATTTCCCGACGTTCGTCTGCTGCGCAGTGGAGGCAACGTGGGCTTTGCCGTGGGTAATAACCTGGGCATTCGGGCGGTCGGCGGCAAGTTCGTGGCACTGATTAATCCCGATACGGAGGTGGAGTCGGGCTGGCTGCGGCCTCTGGTGGAGACGATGGAAGCAGGAGCGGATATCGCGGCGGCGTGCCCGAAGCTGCTGCTGTACGAGGATCGGCTGGCGATCTGGATGGAATCGGAAACATTCGTGCCACGTGATCTGGGGCTCGGCGACGATGATCGGACGCTGGGGCTGCGGGTCTATGGGGCGCGGGCGCAGACGTCGGGTGGGGAGGATGTGGCGGTGGAATTCCGCGGTGGCTTCGGCGGGATCGAGATCGACGAGGACGGGCGGGAATTTCGCTGGACGACGGGAAAGGGTGACCTCGGGATTATGGGCGGTGAGGGCGAATTGCAGCTGTCGGTGGAGGTTTCGGCTCCGCGGCCGGACGGGGAAGGGGTGCATTTTCTGATCGGAACCGGGGACGAAAAGCTGAAAGAGGCACTGGCGAGTAGGGAACCGAAGTGGTCGGAGATGACGCTTCCGGCGCCGGCGTGGGAGGAGGCCCGGGCGGTGGTGCAAAATACCGGCAGCGAGCTGCTGCCGGACGGCTCGTCAAGAGATCGGGGCACGTTGAGCAGCGGCGGGAGCCCCTATGCGGACTGGGATGGGGAACGGTATGACCGGTCGGTGGATGTGTTCTCGTTGTGCGGCGCCGGGGTGCTGTTGCGTCGGGAGCCGCTGCTGGAGCTGGGAGGCTTCGACGAGAAAATGTTCATGTACTACGAGGACACGGATCTGGCCTATCGCCTGCGACGGCGCGGCTGGCGGGTGCGCTACGAGCCGCGCTCGGTGATTCGCCACCACCACGCGGCACTGGCGGGAGAATGGTCGCCGTTTTTCCTGGAACAGGTGACTCGAAACCGGCTCTACGTGCTGTTGAAGCACAGGTCGTGGGGGGTGGCCGGGAAGGCGCTGTTGGGTCTATTGCGAGACACCGGCAGGGCGGGGTTGGTGGTGCTACGGCAGCTGGTGAGGGCGCCCCGAAATTCGGGGCCGGCGATGAAGCAGTTCTGGCCGCGGGTGCAGGCGTTGGCCTGGCTGGCGAGGATGACTCCGGCGGTGCTGGCTGCGCGACGGCGAGAAAACCGGGCGGCGCCGCTGCGGGAGGCCGATCTGGCGGAATGGGTGGTTCAGCAGTGAAGGTCGGGGTCTATAACCGATGGCTGCACACGTTCGGCGGCGGCGAGCGGCATTCGTGCATGGCGGCCTCGGTACTGGCGGCGGAGCATGAGGTGGAACTGATCTCACATCGCGGCCTGGATAAGGCCGAGCTGGGGCGGCGGCTGAACGTGAACCTGGACGCGGTCGGACTCAGGGTCGTGCCGGCGATGCCGGCGAATCGGTTTCTGGAGTTCACCCGGGAGTACGATCTCTTCGTGAATGCGTCGTTCATGACCGGGCAGCCGGCGGCGGCGGCGCGGAAGATGATGCTGGTGCTGTTCCCGTCGCCGATGGACAAATCCTTGAGCGGCCGTGTGCGCCGGGGAGTGGGGCAGGCAATCATCCGGGAACTGCTGCTGCCCGAGTATGCCGAGGGCTTCTACGACGTGCAGGAACTGGGGGATGGCTGGTTCCGCTACTCGACCGGCGAGGCGGTGTTGCACCTGCCGAATCCGCGTCCGGGACGAGGCGTGCGGGTGGAGATTATGGTTGGAAACTTCCGGCCGCCGGAACTGGAGGAGATCGAGGTGGAGGGCCTGGTGGAGGGGGAGACGGTGGGGACGATCGCGTTGCCGCCGGAGAAGGGTGCGTATCGGCGCTGGCTGGTAGACGTGCCGGCCCGGCTGGCGGGCGGGCGGCGGCTGGAACTGGCGATCCGGGCGCCGACCTACAACCCGCAGGCGGAACTGGGCGAAGACGACAACCGCGAGATCGGAGTGGCGATCACCGACGCGGCGGTGCTGCACTGGCGGCACGGGCTGTACAAGTTGCTGTTCCGGCGGATGTTTCGCGAGCTGGGCCTGCGGCTGGAGGGCGTGACCGAATACGCCTCGCTGGATTACCTGGACACCTACGACCTGATCTGCCCGATCTCGGAGTTCTCACGGAAGTGGATGCGCGAATACTGGGGCAAGGACGGGCCCATCCTGTACCCGCCGGTGGGGGTGCGGGAATTCGCGCCGGGAGAGAAGGCCAACATCATCCTGTGCGTCGGCCGCTTCTTCGGCGCCGGTGGGCACTCGAAGCGGCACGACGCGCTGATCGAGGCGTTCAAGTGGATGATGAAGGGGAGTCCGAAGGACATGCAAGGCTGGGAACTGCACCTGGCGGGCAATCGCGGCACCCGCCCGGTGGACCAGGACTACTATGCCGGGTTGGAACGGGCGGCCGCGGGCTTGCCGATCGTGCTGCATCCGGACATGCCGTTTCCTGATTTGAAGGATCTATATGCAAGAGCGGCAATTTACTGGCACGCCAGCGGGTACGGTGAGGACGTGAGCAAGAGCCCGGTGACATTCGAACACTTCGGCATTACGACTGTGGAGGCGATGGCGGCGGGCTGCGTGCCGGTGGTGATAAATCGGGGCGGACAGCCGGAACTGGTGCGAGATGGCGTAGACGGTCGGTTGTGGGAGACGATGGATGAGCTGATGGCGCGGACGGGGGAGATCATCGCCAACCCCAACCTGCGGGAGCGGCTGGCGGCGGCGGCCATGGAGTCGGCGGGGCGTTTCAGCGAAGAGCGATTTCGCGACCGGCTGCTGGAACTGGTCGCGTCGTTGGAGCCGGCGTGAGGCGTCCGGGTTCGCTGCCTTCGCCGGGCGCGGCCCGGGCGTATCTGAACGGTTTCGAGCACGTGCGCGGGTTCGGGCTGGATTACTACCTGAACACGGCGGTGGATCGGATGTTGGCGACGATGAGGCTGTTTCCAGAAATGGGACCCCATCAGCGCATCCTGGAACTGGCGGCGCAGCCGTACTTCATGACGGCGCTGATGCTGCGGCACTTCCCGGCCCAGCTGGAGGTCGCCAATGAGGCCGACTTCACGGAGGGTGAAGACGGGGTATTTGAACTTAAGCACCGTGACTGGGACGGGCCGCATCGATTTGAGTACGAGAAGTTCAATATCGAATTCGACGACTTTCCGTACCCGGACGAGACGTACGACGTGGTGGTGCTGTGCGAGACGATCGAGCATCTGGCGTGGGACCCGGTGCACACGCTGCACGAGGTCAATCGCGTCCTGAAGCCAGGCGGACATTTCGTGGTGAGCACACCGAACGCCTTCCGGCTGGAGAATTTCTGGAAGATCGCGAGAGGCAAGAACTTTTATCCGCCGTACTCCGGCTGGGGTTGGACGGCCCGGCACAATCGAGAATTCACGCCGGATGAGCTGGTGCGGCTATTCGAGGCGAACGGCTACGGGATCGCGGCGATGGAGACGCATCACGAGCCGGGCTATGACTATGCGCCGTGGCTGAAGCGGGTGGCGGCGTGGCTCGACGGGGCGGGATTGGCGCGAAATTATCTGGATGTAATTCACCTGTCGGCGCAGAAGACCGGGCCGCCGCGCTATTCGTACCCGCCCGATATGTTCGCCGACGTGCATGCGTATCCCCGGGTGGGGACCAGCCTGTTGGATATGGAAGATGCGCCGGAGTCGCAACTTCGCCGGGGGTTCTACCCGCGTGAGGACTGGCCGCCGGCCGTGCGCTGGACGGGCGCGGAGGCCATGGCGGCGCTGCGGCGATCGGAGCATCGGGTGGTGAAGGCGCGGCTGTTTACGGGCCCGGCGGAACTGGGCCGGCCGGTGGCAGTGACGCTGCGGGCGGCCGGGGCGGCATCGACGCAGGAGCTGGAACCGGGCGCATGGGTGACGGTGGAGCTGGAGTTGCCCGAGGCTGACGATAACGCGGTGCTGGAAGTGTCCATCGCGGTGGCGCAAACGTGGTCATCGGCGGAGCTTTCGGGTGAGGCCGATTCCCGGCCGCTGGGGGTGGCGGTGCGACGGGTGTGGCTGGAGTGATGGGGACCCGTTCTACAATGCGAGCGCTGGGCGCCCGCCCGGCCCTGCTGGTGTTCATCTTCCTGGCCAGCTTTTACATGCTGACGATGGGGGTGAACCGCACCGGCTATGGCTACAGCCCGGACGGCACGTTCGCCTTTGAAATGGCCAAGAGCCTGGTGACCGATCCGGAGCACAAGTACCTGCGCCAGTACTACGGCAACTTTTCACGCTGGGGAATCGGGATGCCGATCATACTTACGCCGTTCGTGGCGGCGGCCGAGCCGCTGTCGGAGATCACGCCTCAACGGGATCGCCTGCCGGTCGACGGCGAGAATTACTTCCTCACGAACTTTCCGCCGATCAGCCATCCGTCGATGCCCGACGCGCGGGCCGAGCTGGGGCTGCAAATTCCTCCGGTGCAAATCACAGAGCTGAATCTGGTGAGCCACACCGGATTGAGTCAGGACATCCCGCAGGGGACGGAGATCGCGAGCCTGAGAATCGTGGATGCGGACGGGACGGCCCGGCGATTGCCGATTCGGGTCGGGATCGAGACCGCCGAATGGGCCTACGAACGGGCGGACGTGCAGCTCACGATTCAGCATGAGCGGGCGAGGGTGGTTGGCAAGCACATCGGCAACACGCGGGCCAACTATTACTTCGCAAGTTTCAAGTTCGCTGAGCCGATCGACCCGGTTACGGCTCGAGTCACGTACACGGGGCCGCCGGGCATCTTTTTCGTGGATGCGGTGGGGATGCGGGAAGCGGATACGGGTGAGCTGCTGAGTTTTCCGGGACAGGGCCGCATCTGGTCGGAGCGGCAGAACAAGGAATTTTTCCTGAGGTTCTGGTCGCCGTTGATGAATGTGCTCCTGACGGCGGCGACGGCGGTGCTGCTGCTGAAGGTGGTTCGCCGGCTCGGATACCGGGTCGGGGTGGCGGTGGCGGTGGCGCTGTCGTACGGGCTAGCGACAATGGCATGGCCGTTCGCGAAGCTGGACTTCGCGGAGCCGGCGGTGGCGTTTTTCCTGATGGCGGCGGCGCTCGCCTTGCTGCGTTACGGGGAGGGTTTTCGCTACCGCTGGGCGCTGGGGGCGTCGGTGCTGGTGATGGCGGCGATCTTCACGAAATATGTGGCTCTCATCACGCTGCCGGTGTTCTTCTTGCAGCTTGTGCTGATGCATCGAAAGACCGGAGTCGGGTGGCGCGCGGTTCCCGCCAAAAGCTGGCGCGGGGGACTGGTCTTCGTCTCTCCGTATCTGCTCCTTCTGCTGCCCGGGATGGCGATCCTCTCGGTGGTCTACGACTTCCGCCTGCTGTACGAGAGCGAGTTGCTGGCTGGTCTGGGAAGGGGATGGTTGGGGGTGCCGCTCTGGCTGGGACTGTGGGGTCTGCTGATCAGCTGGGGGAAGGGCTTTTTTCTCTACAACCCGATCATGTGGCTGGCGGTGCCGGCGGGAATCTGGTTTGTGCGCCGGCACGGATGGAAGGCGACACTGTTCGTCGGAATTCCGCTGGTGTACCTGGTCATCTACAGCAAAAAGGAGGTCTGGTACGGCGGGAACACATGGGGGCCGCGTTACCTGCTGCCGGTCATCCCGATGTTGATGGTGATGTCGGTGCCGCTGTATGAGTGGGTACTGTCGCATCGGCGCCGGTGGCCGCTAGTGGGGTTGGGCGTGGTGCTGGCGATAAGCGTGTCCGTGCAAACGCTGGGGGTGGCGAAGGACTTTGACCTCTACCTGAGCGTGTATGTGGACGAGATCGTGGAGCAGCTTCCGGAGCACGGGGCCGTGTACGGCGGGAGCCAGTACCAGCGCTGGTCCTCGATTCAGCCGGAGGGTGATCTGGCGGCGGTGCTGTATTCGTACCAGTTCTCGCCGTTGCTGGCGCATGTGTGGCTGCTACGGGCGGACGCTCTGGAACTGTTGTTGCCGGACAGGCTGGATCTGGTGGAGGAGGCGCTGGTGCGGACGCCGTGGTCCCGGTTTGGCATCGAGGCGGCGGCGACGCATCCGCAGCACGCGATGGGGCTGGATTTCTGGAGTTTTACCATGTGGGCCAATTATTTCAATCACACGGGGCTGGTCGGCATCGTTATGGGGGCATTAATAGGATTGGAGCTGATCGCGCTGACGGTGCTGGGTCTGTTGCTACGTTCGCTCACCATCCCCAGAGAATGGAGCCGGCGGCTGGCAGACTTCGTGATTGTGCTGTTCGCCTGCGGCGCGGTAGCCTTTAACACGCTACATTTCATGCTCTAGGCCCGGTAAGTCGCCGGGGTTGAGGAGAGTAGTTTTCAAGATGGCCGAGTCCCAGATCAGCGCCGAACTAATGGAGATTCTCGTTTGTCCCAAAAGCCACGGGGCGCTGGAGCAACGAGGAGATTGGCTGTATTGTGAGGAAAGCGGGCTCCGCTACCCCGTGCGGGACGGTATTCCGATCATGCTTATCGATGAGGCAGAGTCCATTCCGGACGCGGAAAAGGGCGAAGCCGCAGCCGAATGAACAAGATTAGTTCGGCCCGCGACCTGGTCACGAAGCTCCGTCGGCATCGAGCGATCGTCCACCCGCGCACGGGGCGGTTTGGCTATCACTGGATGAAGGGCACGATCGAGCTGCCCTATCCACCGCTGAAAATGCACGTGGAGCCGACCAGCAAGTGCAATCTGCGCTGCATTATGTGCCCGCAGTCGATGGATGCAGTGGGTGATGACGTGGGGTACATGGAGATGGATCTATTCCGCTCGATCATCGACCAGGCGCGGGGCAAGGTGAGGGAGATCAACCTGTTCCTGCGAGGCGAGTCGATGCTGCACCCGGACATCTTCGAGATGGTGCGGCTGTGTGCGGAGGCGGGGATCGTGTCCAATCTGAGCACGAACGCGACGATGTTGACGGAGGAATACGGCCGGCTGCTGCTGGATGCCGGGCTGTCGAAGATGACGATTAGCTTCGATTCGGGAATCCCGTCGAAATACGAAGAGATGCGCAAGGGGGCGAAGTTCGATCGTGTCTTGCGGAACGTGCTGCAGTTCCTGAACGAGAAAAAGCGGCGCGACGACGGACTGCCCTACATTGTGATGCAGGTGATTCAACTATTCGAAAAGGGCGAGACTCGCAAGGTGCCGGAAATACCCGCTGACTTCGTGGCCCGTTTCGACGGCCTGCCAGTGGATGAGTGGGATACCTTCTGGGCGCATGGGTGGGCGGGGACGATGGGCGATGATGGCTCTCCGTACACGGCGATGCCGCACGGTTCGGAGTACTTCCCCTGTAACTGGCTATGGAAGTCGATGGCAATTTACTGGGACGGCACGGTCCCGGCCTGCTGCGCGGACTTCAGCGGGGACCAGATCATCGGCGACCTGAACCGGCAGTCTCTGCTGGAAGTCTGGAACGGCCCGCCGATGCAGGCGCTGCGGACGGCGCAGGTCAATGGACGGCTGGAGGAATACCCGCTGTGCGCCGGATGCGACGCGATCTGGCAGGACGGAACGAAGTCTTGGGACGCCTTTTCGGGCGTGCGCTCGCTGGTGACGCGAGAGCCGTTGCCGGAACTGAAGCCGCCGCCGTCGATTCCGGTGGAAGAGGCGAATCCGGTCGGATAACCGGTCCGGCGCTTGAGGGGTGTTGCTCCGGCGGCTCGCGGTGCGGTATCTTCCGGGGCTGCGGTCGGGAGGGGGTTGCACATCGCCCATAGCCCGAGCCACCGGCAAGGTCATTGCCGGATCGGCGTCGAGCGCAGCACCGAATTCAGCCCTCTTGAAAGCTCGCCATGACCACAGAAATCTTCCTAACGCTACTCATCCTGGCGCTGGCGGTGGCGCTATTCGCTTCGGGCAAATTTGAGTTCGATCACATTGTCCTCGGGGTGTTGGTGGCGCTGTATTTCGGCCGGCTGGTCACGGTGGACGATCTTTTTCGAGGTTTTTCCAATCGAGCGGTGATCACGATTGCGTCGGTGTACGTGATCAGCGCCGGAGTAGCTCGGACCGGGGTGGCGTATGCGGTTGGCCGGCAGATCGGACGGCTGGCTGGTAATAGCGAAGCGGCGCTGATTGCGCTGACGATGGTGGGGGCCGGGGTGCTGTCGGCGTTCATGAACAACATCGGAGCTGCCGCCGTAATGTTGCCGACGATCGTGGCGGCGGCGCGTTCGATGAACGTGCCGGTCTCGCGGGTGCTGCTGCCTCTGGCGTACGGCTCGATGATGGGCGGGGTGCTGACGCTGGTCGGGACACCGGCCAATCTGCTGGTGAACGGAGTGATGACCGCCGATGGGCACGAGTCGTTCGGCCTGTTTGAGTTCGCGCCATTTGGCGGGGCGGCGCTGTTGACCGGAATCATCGTGATGGTGTCGTTCCGCCGGTGGATTTTGCCTTCGCATCCGGCGGGGGCGGCGGTGGAGGAGATGATGCCGCACGTGACGACGGGCCACGAACCGTACCGACTGCAGGAGAGACTGTCCGAGCTGGTGGTCCCAAACGGATGCGGGTTGGACGGGCGGACGATCGTGGATGTGGGGATGGGGCACAACTATGGCATCTGGGTGCAGGTGGTAATTCGAGGCGAGCACCGCATTACCTCGCCCGACGTGCACACCGCGATCGTCGGCGGGGACCGGCTGATCGTGAGCGCCCGGGCCGAGGACCTTGCCCGGTTCGCCGAGGACCTGGGAGTGGAGGTGGATACGGAGCGGCAGCCGCGATCGGCGGATTTCTTCGCTGATGACATGGAAGTGGCGGAGATAGCGGTGATGCCGCGCAGCGAGAACATCGGCAAGACCCTGCCGGAGATCCGGTTTCACGACAACTACGGGGTGACGGTGCTGGGCATCTGGCGCGACGGACGGCCGCACCGGACCCACCTGGCCGAGATGCCGCTGCAACAGGGAGACGCGCTGCTGGTGCAGGGTCAGCCGCCGCGTTTGCGGGAATTGCGCGATGACGGTGACGATTTCACCGTGGTGACCGACGATAAAGGCGTTCACTTTCGCAAGGGGAAGGCGCTCTGGGCGGTGGCGGTGCTGCTCCTGTACGTCATCGGGATGGCGTTCGGGCTGGCTCCAGTGGCGGTGGTTGCGCTGGCGGGAGCCGGGGCCATGGTGACGGTGGGGGCGATCACGATGGTGGAGGCGCGGCGCGCCATTGACGCGCGGGCGATCATCTTGGTGGGAGGGATGCTGGCGATGGCCGAGGCTATGCGGTCTAGCAACGCGGCCGGCTTCCTCGCCCAGTCGATTGTGGACATCACCGGAGACGCCGGCGACGCGGTGGTGCTGGCCGCAATTTTGCTCCTCTCGTCGGCGTTCGCGATCATGATCAACAACCACGTGACGGCGGTGTTGATGACGCCGCTGGCGTTGCAGGCGGCCCTAGCGATGGGGATTGGGGTGGACCCCCGAATGTTTGCGATGGCAGTGGCGCTGGGCGCCGGCAGCGGCTTCGCGTCGCCGTTCTCACACCCGTCGAACATCCTGGTTATGGGACCGGGCAACTACCGCTTTAGCGATTACCTGCGGGCCGGGATGCCGTTGCTAGTGGCGGTGCTGGTGGTCGACTTCGTCATGCTACTGGTGGTATTCCGCTAGCGCGGTCACAGACCGCTTTCTTCCTGAATCTACTGGGGACGGTTGGGGTTGGGGATGAGCGGTCAGCCAGCGCCCGCCCGGGTGGCGACGACGAATATCTCGGAGGGCTCGTAGAGGACTTCCACCAGCCGCTGAAGCGCGTTTGCGACCTTTTCCAGCTGGTCCTCCAGATGATCGATGCGCATTTGCTGGTGGTGGATCGTGGAGCGCATTTCCGCCGCCAGGCGGCTGCGCTGAAACTGCGAGGCCACGGCTCCGGCGAGACGGGGCTGGGAGTCGGGGGCGGAATCGGTCGGAAATTCAATTTTGGACAGGTCCAGATCGGCCGGATCGATGGCGAAGCCTCTTGGTGACGAAACGTCTACTCCGGAGGCGGTGATCTCAAGCCCGGCGTGCCCACAGAGGAAGGAGAGCGCCTCGATGTCGTAAGGGCGGGCGTGGGTGGGGTCGCGCCAGAATTCGTGGGTGATGGTGGGCAGGCTGCCGGGATTCGGTGATACCAGGCAGAGAACGCCGCCTGGCCGAAGAGCGTCGGCGGAGGCCCGGATCAGAGCAGCGGTGGAGGCGGGCTCGAGATGTTCCACTACGTGGGCGCAGAAGATGCCGTTGAATTCGTCCGGATGTGCCGGGAGAAATTCGAGCGCGTTGGCGACTTCGGCCCGGAGCCCGGCGGAGCGAGCCGCCTCGACGGCGGCCTGGTCCAGATCGATTCCGAGGGCGTCAAATCCTCTATCTCTGGCGGCTTCGAGGAACTCGCCGCGGCCGCAGCCGACATCGAGCAGGGGCCCCTGTTCCGCGAAATATTCCAGATACGGTTCGCGGGCGGCGCGCACCGTGTCGCGGTCGAATTCCCTGAAGCGGTACCAGTCGAAACTCAAGTGGGCTCCCCCGGGTGTGGCCGGCGCCCACCCAGAATATACCGAGTGCGGCCGATCAGCGCTCGAACCAGTAGGCGAGGTATTTCCAGCGGCCCCAGGAGCGATAGATACGCTCGGCCCGAGCGCGGGTGGGGCGCTCGCCTTTGAAATGGGTGGCGGTGACGTGGCTCATGAATGCAGAGTCGACGGGCAGGAAGTCGTAGCGCTCGACCAGAGCCAGGATGCTGGCCGCGGCGTAGGGGCCCAGACCTTTGATCTGCATGATTCGCTCCTCCAGTTCGGAGGTGCTGACGTTGGGGTCCTCCCATGAGGCCAGATTAAGATCGCCGGTCACGATCGCGCGGGCGATCTCGGAAAGCGTGGTGCACCGATAACCCAGGCGGGCTTTTTTGGCGAGCGTGGTTGGTCGCCTCTTCGCCAGCCGCTCGGGAGTCGGGAAGCAGCGGTGGCCGCGTGGGGTGCGGGCGCCGAAGGACTTCACCAGCCGCTCGGACATGCCACGGGTGCCGCCCCAGTTGACGTTGGTGGTGCAGAGGACTTTGACCACGTCTTCCCAGAGGGTGGGCGAACGGAGCATGCGACCGAGATCTTCGTCGTCGACGTGGCGCAGGCGTTTGCGTGTCTGGCAGCGGCGCTGAAATTCGGTGAAGTCGATGTCCAGCATGAGTATGCGGGTGGCCACCTCGGCGATGGCAGGTTCCGGGGCGTGGCCGGTCCATTCGACCGCGATTTCGTCAGTCGAAGGTTGGCTGATGACGAGGTCGGTAGGGTGGCCGTTCAGTTCGGCGGCGGTGGCGATTACGCCGGCGTCCTCGTCCCAGCGAAATGGGGGCAAGTTCCACCAGCCGTGGGCACGAACGACGCTCTCCAGGTGGAAGCGCGGCGGCACCAACAGCCGGAGAGTGCGAGCGGATGTGGGGTCTGGCGGTTGGGACATTGGCGAGAATTTTAGCGAGGAGCGCGATCTTGCGCGGGTGGTTGAGTCTGGCCGGGGTTTGATCCGATGATGGCCGACCGGTAGGCTCGCGCGGATTAATCCGATTCGAGTTTCTGGGCCGGTCGCGGACAGATCAGGCATTCACAGGGAAAGGCTCGCTTATGCCACGAAAGCCGATGAACGTGGTCTTCATCACGACCGACCAGATGCGGGCGGACTCGCTGGGGTGCGCGGGCAACCCGATCGTGCGCACCCCGCACCTGGACCGGCTGGCAGCCGAAGGTGTGCTGGCCGAACGGATGTACGTCGCGCAGCCGCTCTGCATGCCGTCCCGGTCGACAATCATCACGGGCACTACGCCGCGAGTGCACGGGGTCTGGACGAACGGCATCGCGCTTGATCCGGAGGTGCCGACGTTTGGGCATATGTTGTCCGACGCCGGCTATCACACGGCGCTGATCGGCAAGGCGCACTTTCGGCCTTACGGCTTCGATGGCGGCGAGGCCGATCCGGCGGAGGTCGAGCGCGAGGACACCTGGGAACAGTCCCTTGTGCCGGAGGACTGGCACGGGCCGTACTACGGGTTCGAGCATGTCGATCTGACTCTGCGGCATCACTATCTGCGCCAGGGGCACATCGGGCGGGATCTGCGGGAGCGGGCGCCGGAGTCCATCGACCTGATCGGCATCGAGCACGCGCTGGAAGACCCAACCTGGGATGGGGCGTGGAAAAACGGCCTGCCGCTGGAGCATCACCCCTCGACCTGGATTACCGATCGGACGATCAACTACCTGGAGAATGCCGGCGAGGAGCCGTTTTTCGTGTGGGCGTCGTTTCCGGATCCGCACCATTCGTTCACCGCGCCTAAGCCCTACTGCGACGCCTACGATCCGGCGGACATGCGGATTCCCGAGTTCACCGACGCCGACCTGGACGGTAAGCCGCCTCATGTGCGGGAGGTGGTGGAGGGGTGGGTGGAAAAGCATGAGGGCTGGGGGACGGGAGCCGGCGATCTGCCTGCGCTCACGGACGCCGACTGGCGGCAAATCCATGCGCAGTACTACGGGATGGTGGAGTTGATCGACCACTCGGTGGGACGCATCCTCAAGGCGTTGGAGGAGCAGGGACTGGCGGAGAACACGGCGGTGATCTTCACCAGCGATCACGGCGAATTGTTCGGCGATCACGGGCTGCTGTACAAGGGGCCGTTCCCGTACGAGGGCCTGTACCGGCTGCCGTTCGTAGCTCGCATCCCCGGAGTGACAAAACCGGGTACGCGGGCGAGCGGGCTGGGCACGTTGCTAGATCTCGCGCCGACTTTCGCGGACTTGGCGGGAGTGGAGTCGTTGCCGTCGTTCCAGGGACGGTCGATGCTGCCGTGGTTGGGCGGCGGGGACGGGCGGGAGGCGGTGCTCGTGGAGTTCGTATCCCGCTACTACCCGGAGCTGACGTTGATGACCGCCGTGACGGAGCGCTGGAAGCTGACCCACTACCCAAATTGGGACCGGGGCGAGCTATATGACGTGCACGACGATCCGGGCGAGCTGGTCAATCGCTGGGGCGACCCGGCGGTGGCCGATGTCCAGCGAGAAATGGAAGGCCGGCTGCTGGATCTGACGGCGGAGGCCATCGGCCGGCTGCCAACCCCGCAATCCCACGCCTAGCTGCTGCCTAAGGCAGATTTCTTCTGATGACTGACCGCCGGTAGTAGCCCAGGGCGAACTTCTTTTTGGATCGAATCGATCGCTAGGCGGGAAGTTCCTCGCCCTCGGGCTCGGGGTCAGCGAAGATCTTGACGGGCTGGCTCATGAAGTCGCCGTTGGCGATCATCAGCTGGACGCCGTCCTCCAGGCGGATGGTGGTGGAGCGCAGGCCGATGGACCGGACCACACCCCGCATGCCGCGAATCTCGATGGTCTGGCCGGTGCGCACGCGCTGCTCGGACATGGTGATAACGCCGGCGATCAGGTTCTTGGCCAGGTCCTGAGCGCCGAAGCCGATGCCGACCGAAAGACCGCCCAGGGGCACCAGGAGAATGGCCAGGTCGAAGCCGATGGAGCTGATGGCGATGTAGATGCCCATGAAGAGGATCATGAAGCGGAATCCGCGGGCGATTGAGTTCTCGACGGTCTCGCCGAACTCGACCCGCCCCAGGACGATCCGCCGCAGCAGTGGCGTCAGGAAGCGCGAGAGCAGCCACGCGATGAGAATGATGACCACGACCTGGATGAGCGAAAGCAGCGAGAGGTCGCGCTCCTCGATCTGAGTGATCGGGGTGTTGAGAACGTTCCAGATTTCGGTCCAGATGCCGTCCAAGCCGCTAATCCTCCCGGCGGTATTTGCCCGGGTCGCTCCCGGTGTCGCCGACTAGTTTACGGTTTCTGCTGATCGCCATCAGCGCCGGGAAATCGAAACTGCTCTTCTTGCAGGCCCAACATGCGGGCGACATTCGTGGTCCCTCTAGGATTGCAGGAATTGGAGGACGGCCTCCCCGCCGGAATCGATGACCGCGATGTCGGGTGGCTCGATGTCGGATTTTAGGCCGGTCTCGGAGATATTGCAGACGACGCGGGCATCGGTGGGAATCTTGCCGTCGCGGACCAATTTCGCCAGCGCCGGCAGGGTGACGCAGCCGGTCGGCCCAGCCCAGATACCTTCGAGGCGGGCGAGGCGGGTCTGCCACTCAATGATCTCCGCGTCCATGGCGGCGGCGCCCAATCCGCCAGCGGCTCGCAGGTCGTCCAGGACCCAGTCGCCCTTTGGGCCCATGTCGCCGACGGCGACGCCCTCGGCCATGGTGTAGTCGATGGTGATGGGCACGCGCGGCCCGCCTTCGTTCAAGGCCTTGACGATCGTGTCGGCGACGCTGGACTGAGCGGCAATAGGGATGGGGACGCTGTCGGCGTGACCGGCGGCGTGGAGTTCGCGGAAGCCTCGCTGGGAGGCCAGCAGCATCTCGCCCATACCGACCGGGTACACGACGTAGTCGGGGGACTGCAATCCCATCTGCTCGAATACCTCATAGGCGAGCGTTTTCTTACCATCCTGTTTGTACGGATTGCGGGAAGCGCCGCCGTCGAAAACGACGCGATCGTCGATGGCCCGGTCGTAGCCACCGATCATGTCGTCGTAGCCGCCGCGGTACATCATGAAGTTGGCGGTGATGGCGTTGACGTGGCAGACCTTGGGTCGGCTGCTGGATTCGGTGGAGAGGACGAGGGCTTTAATGCCGGCGCGGGCGGCGTAGGCCGCGATGGAGGTAGCGGCGTTGCCGGTGCTGACGACACCGATGCGGTCGAAACCGAATTGCAGGGCGGCGGACACGGCGGTGACGGCGCTACGGTCCTTGACGGTGCCGGTGGGGTTGAGACCATCAAATTTTATCCAGAGGTTGTCGAGCCCGATCTCGGCGGCGAGCCGGGGGACGGCGATAAGCGGAGTACTGCCCTCACCCAGGGTAACGAAATTGGCGGGATCGGAGATTGGCAGGAGCTCGGCGTAGGGCCAGATGCCGGGGCCGTCGAGGTTGCCGAACTGGATCCCGGCAATGCGGTCGAGGTCGTACTCGACGAAGAGCAGACCGCCGCAGTCGGGGCAGTTGAGCAGGTATTCCAGCGGGTGGGCGCGATCGCAGTCGATGCAACGTAGAGCGGTGGCGGCCGACAACCGCGGGCCTCCTTCATGGGATGGAATGATTAAGGGTAGCGGTTGGGGTGCGGCGGACCAACGCGGGGAGGCAAAAAGCGGGCCGGATTCAAGAAATCCGGCCCGCTGAGAGTGCGGCTGTGGTTAGTTGGAGCTTGGCAGTATTGGAACGCCCTGTACTTTGCGGGCGCAACTGGCGCATTCGGCGGCGCCGGGAATGAGTTCGAGCCGGACGGGCTCAATCTTCTTCCCGCAGACATCACAGACGCCGTTGCTTTCACCCTCTGGCAGAGAATGCAAGGCGTCGTCGATAGCTTCCTGAATAAGCTGCTGACTCTGATCCAGACCGCTATCCGCGAGTCCGTCAATCAGTGGTCCCGATGAATCTGACATGGCGGCTTATCTCCCTTCGTAAGTTTTTAATAATCGGATACGTTGCTTGCATTTTGAATGCCGCGCGGTGTGGACGCGGTTGTCGATTGTCTTGACCTGAGTAGCGGTGAGATTAAAATCTTAGTGCCATATTGTCAAGAATCTTTCTATTGAGGCTACATAACGCGGACCGAACGGTACGGCGAGTTGCGGTTTGACGCCGCTGGGATCGATTCGCCCTACTGGAGAATCGTAGAACGTTGGCGGCCGTGGGTCCGTAACGTAGTTGACGCTTCGGCGGCGGACTGCTCTGGAGCTTAAAGCTCGTAGATGGTGGCCAGATTCTCGCAGAAAATGGCGGCTTCGTCCGCGTCCGGGAGCTGGAGTCGCCGGATGGACTCGACGGCCAGATCGGGATAGGCGCGGGGGGCGTTGGAGCCGAAAACCACGCGCTTTGCGCCGATGGCGTCCACCGCGGCTTGCACCATGGCGGGCTCGAAAGCGGCGATGGTGGTTCCCAGCCAGATATTGTCGCACTGGCGGGCCGCGGCCACGGCGCTCTCAGCCCAATAGCGGTGGCCCATGTGATCCATGATGATCGGGATGTCGGGGAAGCGGCCGGCTAGGACGGCGATCTCCAGCGGGTGGGCGGAGGAATTCTGGGAGTGGATGGTGACCGGGATCTTGTGGGCGCGGGCGATCTCCATGAAGGGATCCACCTCGGCCTGGATGATCTTGTACCCATGCCGGGGCGGCATCAATTTCAGCCCGCGCATGCCGTCGTCGAGAGCGCGTTCCAGTTCCTGCGCGGCTTCGTCACCCAGGGCCGGGCTGACGCAGGCGCAGGGGATGATGCGGTCGTTCCCGCGAGCGGCTGCGGCGACGCCGCGGTTATCGGGATGCATGACCGGGGAGGGCATCAATACGATCTTCTCGATGCCGGCGACGTCTTCCATTGCGAGCAAATCGTCGAGCGTGCCGCCTTCGCCTAGATAGGCCTCGAAATCGCCGGTCACGCTCACGCTCCTATCACCAGGTTATCGGGACGCTAAAGGGGTGGCTCATTTCCTGGAGGATGGCCAGTCGTTCGGCCTTGTTTTTCCATTCGAGCTCGCCGGGCAGGTAGACGCCGTCGAAACCGGGACGCGGTTTGACGGCATGGAGGGTGCGGCTGTGTTCGCGCATGGTGTCGGCGAATTCTTCGACCGGCACGAATCCCTCGATGTTGATGGCCATGAAGAAGTGGCCGGACTGGTTGCCCTTGCCGGCGATTTCGGGGTCGAGTCCCTTGATGGCTGAGGGCAGGGACCCGGTGAGGGTGCCGGCCAGGATATCGAGCACGACACCGATGCCGTAGCCCTTGGGCCCGCCGGCGGGCAGGATGGCGGTGACGGAGTCCGGGTCGGTGGTGTCGCGGCCTTCCGCGTCGATGGCCCAGCCCGTGGGAATGGAATCTCCGCGGATGCTGGCCATCATGACTTTACCCATGGCGGCGGCTCCGGTGGCCATGTCCAGGAGAACCGGGTCGCCGTCGCCGTTGGGGATGGCGTAGGACATGGGCATATTGCCCTGCGCGGCTTCGATACCGCCGAAGGGCGCGGCGGTGAGGCGACTGCCGTTACTGGTGGCGGCGCGGGCTTTGTCGATGGCAAGGCTCATGGCGCGGTGAGAGACGACCTGGCCCTGTCCGCGGTCGCTGTCGAGCAGGGCGTGGGCGGCGCTGTTGCGCACCACCTTGATGTCGGGGGTCGGGTTGGTATAGCCGTCGCGCATTTCCTCCATGTAGGGCGGTTGCAGACGAACGACGCCGTGGGAGTAGATGCCGCGAAGGTCCGACTCGACCAGGCTGGCGGCGGCTACGTCGGCGTCGTCGGTGGCGGCGGGCATTCCGATACTCTCGAACAGCCGGGTGCTGAATTGGCGAAGATCGGTGGAGCTGATATTGGTGGTCGTCATGGGTGGCCTTCCGGACTCGTCGAATTATTTGTGGAGATCGTGCACCACTTCACTAAATATGGCCACGCCTTCTCGGATTTTTTCGGGCGTTTCGAAGCTGTAGGCCAAACGGACGTGCCCGTCCTCGGCTCCGTCCATGCGGAAGGCTGAACCCGGCCATATATCGACCCCACGGGCCATCGATTCGCGCTCGACCTCGGTGGAGTCGACTCCGTCGGGAAGTTTCACCCAGATGAAGAATCCGCCATCAGGCCGGTTCCAGGTGGCGACGCCGCCCAGTCCGGCCTGCAGCGCCTCCAGCATGGCGTCACGTTTGCCGCGGTATACGCCGCGGAGCTCGGCGACGTGCTCTTGGAGATGCGTGCCCATGTACTCGGCGACGATTCGGGACATGAACGGGCTGGATCCCAGGTCGAACTTGTAGAGCATCATGGCCTGCAAAATATCTGGCGGGCCGATGGCCCAACCGAGGCGCACGCCGGCTCCAAGGATTTTGGAGAAGGTGCCGGTGCGAACCACGTGGCTGCGGGATTGGTCCAGTTCGTAGTAGCTGGGGAGTTGCTCGCCCTCGAAGCGCAGTTCGAAGTAGGCGTCGTCCTCGAGGATCAGGAAGCCGTGTCGTTGGGCGAGCTGGACGACCTGCTTCCGACGCTCCAGGGACGCGGTGAAGCCCATGGGATTTTGAAAGTTGGGGATCGTGTAGAAGAGTCGGATGCGCTGGCCGGGCTCCAACCCGGCGATGCCTTGCTCGATGTCCGCGATGATCGGACCCCGATCGTCCCACCGCACCGGGATGGGGTTGCCTCCGAATCCTCGAAGAACTAGGGAGCCCCAGCTTGCCTCGTCGATGAGGATGGTGGAGTCACGATCGACGAAGGCCTGGGAAGCGAGGCCAATGGCCTGGGAGGCGCCGGTGGTGATGATCACGTCGTCGTCGGTAATTTGCAGGGTTTCCATGCGGTTGGTCTTGTCGGCGACGACCTGGCGCAGCGGGTGGTAACCATCGCGAGCGCCGTAGAGCAGGGCCGCCCGGTCGCCGGCCAGCACGGTGCCGACGGCGGTAGAGAGGTCATCGATGGGCATCGAATGCGGATCGGGCTGACCGCTGCTGAGGCTGATGCGAATTTCCGGCTGAGAGGCACCGCCGCCGTCTAATTCGGTGCGTCTGCGTTCGCGCGCGTCGGCGGAGAGCAAAGATTCGAAGTCGAGAGCCGTGATTTCGGTCATCGGGGTCTCCCCGCGCTCATTCGGAGCGCCGCAAACGAGTGGGGGGTGTACCGTTCCCAGGTGGGTTCCGCCGGGCTGCCCTGACACGGGACAGAGTCGGACGGCTGACGCAACAAGGCCGGTGCGATCCCGGACCGGCCTTGTGAAAGCTCGTTTCGACCGGGACTACATCCCCATGCCGCCCATGCCGCCCATGCCGGGCATACCGCCCATGCCACCCATGCCACCCATTTCAGGCGGGCCGCCCATACCGGGCAAACCGCCCATTCCTCCCATGTCTGGCATTCCCATTCCTCCGCCCCCGGCCATCTGTTGTTCGGGCGGGAGCGCGGCGGGAGTCACGCTTATGTCGGCGATCACCACCTCGGTGGTGATGACCATCCCGGCGGCGCTCACGGCGTTGACCAGGGCCTCGATGGTTACGCCTGCGGCGTCCACGACTCCCAATTTGTATAGATCGCCATAGACATCATTTTTGGCGTCGTATCCAAACCACGGATCGTCGGCCTCGCGAATTTTGGAGGCGACTATGGCCGGCACCGCGCCGGAATTCTCCGCGATCTGCCGCAGAGGCCCTTCGAGGGCGACTTTGATCAGGTGCGCGCCGGTGCGCTCATCACCTTCGTGGTCATCGAGATCGATGGCGGCGGCCGCTCGCACCAGGGCCGTTCCGCCGCCGGGGACGATGCCATCGCGGATCGCTGCCTTGGTGGTGGAAACGCCGTCTTCGGCCCGCGCTTTGCGCTCGCGCTGCTCGATTTCGGTGACGGCCCCGATTTCGATGATGCCGACACCGCCGGTGAGCCGAGCCAGGCGCTCCTCGAGTTTCTCGCGTTCCCAATCGGTGTCGATGAGATCGATCTGGCCGCGAATGGTGTCGCAGCGAGCCTCTACGTCGGCGTCGTGGCCACCGCCCTCAAGGACGACGGAAGCCTCCCGGTTTACGGTCACCCGGGAGCAGCTGCCCAGCCATTCCACCGGCACTTTGTCCCAAGTGACACCGGTCTCATCCGCTACGACCTGGGCGCCGGTCAAAGCGGCGAGGTCCTGCAGGACGGCCTTCATGCGCTCGCCAAATGACGGCGACTTGATGGCGACCGTGTTCAGTACCCCGCGAAGTTTATTGAGCACCACCAGGGCCAGGGCGTCGCCGGTCAAGTCGAGCGCGACGATAAACAGATTGCGTACCCCGGCGGCCATTACCTTCTCCATGAACGGAAGAAAGTCATTGGCGCTGCTGATCCGCTTATCGGTCAGCAAAATCGATGGTTCCTCAAGAACGCCTTCCATGCGCTCGGTGTTAGTGACGAAATAAGGTGACAGCCACCCTTTGTCGAGCTGCATACCTTCCACAAACCTGGAAGCGAGTGGAGTGGCGGTGCGGCTGTCGTCGACCAGCACCATGCCGTCATTGCCGACGCGATCCATGATGTCGGCGATCGTGGCGCCGATAGCCTCATCGTTGGAGGCGATGGTGGCGACCTGTCGAACGTCGCTCGAATCGGAAATTGGCCGGGCCAGTTCCCGAATGTGCTCGACGGCGACGCTCGCGGCGCGATCCATACCTCGCTTCAGGAACATGGGATTGGCGCCGGCGGCGATGTTACGCAGACCCTCATTGGCGATGGATCGCGCGAGGACAACCGAGGTGGTGGTCCCATCGCCGACGTTATCCCCGGTCCGCTTGGCGGCCTCCTTGACGATCTGCAGGCCTACGTTCTCGTAGGGGTTCTCATAGCTCTCAGCGAACTGATCGGCTATCAGATCACCGTCGTTGGTGACCCGGGGGGAGCCGAAGCGCCCAAACATGACGTTGCGCCCGTGTGGGCCCAGCGTGCCGCCGATTATGTCGCCGATGAGTTTGACACCGCCGGACAGAGCAGCGCGCGCGTCGTCGTTGAAGACGATCCCTCTATTTGGCATCTAGATGGCTTTCCTTAGTGAAGCTGCCTGGCTAGTTCTTGATAACCGCCAGAACGTCTTTCTCGCTAATGATGAGGTATTCCGTGTCGTTGTACTTAACATCTGTCCCTGCGTACTTGGCGAAAAGCACCGTCTGACCCTTCTTGATCTCGATCTCCTGGCGCTCGCCGTTGTCCAGGACACGTCCCGGTCCGGTGGAGATAACTTCGCCCTCCATCGGCTTTTCTCTGGCTGTGTCTGGCAGGACCAGTCCGGAACTCGTCACTTCGTCGCGAGCCTGAGGCTCCACGACCAATCGGTCTCCAAGGGGCTCAATCGTCGTCACTATTCCACTCCTCCAACGAAGGGATCAATTCCCCCGGTTATCTTGATTTTTTGGGGGTACTGCCGGCGGGCTTCTTGCACCGCGACTGTGAATAATACCGATGCCGCACCCTTCGTCGCAAGAAGCTACTGAATTCCACGCCGCTCCCGGCCACGATGGGTGTGCGGATTGGGCACCGCGGCCGGAGCCGATGAGGCCCCTGCGCCGCGTAATCGGAAGGTCACGAAGTTAGAACCAGGGCGCCGGGGCAAGTTGGTATCAAGCCAGCGGCCGGTAATGCCGAACATTGGACCGTACCACCGGCGGAGCCTGCCAGCATTCGTACATCGCTCCGCCTCCGTGAGGTGAATTGCACATCATGAGTTCATCGCCCACAGTTCAGAGCCTGTCGACGCTTGCGCCTTCGCAACGGGATGGATATCCGACGCCGGGAATTGGGGATGGGTCGTTCGACGAGGCCATCCGCGAGGCGGCTCAATCCAACCAGGGTGTCATCAGCTTCGACAACTTCGCCAGGTTTTCCACGGAGCGCGGTCGCTCGCTGACGACGGTTGTGAATTCCAGCGGCCCAGCGAACGTGTCGCTAATTGTGGGCCAGGCTGACCCGGACCCGGCCGAGCCGGCCCCTGTAGCAGCGGCGCCGGAAGTCGAAGTCGCCCCGATGTCTAATCGTGAGCGATTCGGCGATCTGTACCCCAGCAGCAACTTCGGGGTCGTCTGGGACCCGGATGGCGACGAGCGCCGCACGCCCGGTGGCGGAAATCCGGACGAGATCATCAATCTCATCTACGAGCTAAAGGCGCTGGGCGTCAATGACGCGGAGCGATTCTGGCAAGGCCGCGCCAATGGTGGCGACGATCACCTGACCGGGTTCATTCTCCTCAACCAGTTGAAACTCTCGGTGATGCGATCTGGCAAGGAACTGCTGACGCCGGCCGAGTACCGGGCCGTAGGCGCGGATATGTTCACGCGAGGCATCCAGCCGGATAAATTCCCTGACGGATACCCGTATCGGGAGCTAGGTCGCTTCTGACGGTTCCGGCGCGGAATTGGCGCTCCGAGACCACGCCGCGGTCGAGTCGCAGGACCCTTCTAATGGCTCCCGATGATTGCGCCGTGGGTTGAGGCATCGTCACCGTCGCTGACGCCTGGCGAGCGATGCTTCACAATGGAGCTGGCATTGTCCACTAGATACTGAGTAGCACCCCTGACCCGTCCCCACCTCTCGCTGCTGGTCGGCATTCAATTCGCGGGATTCTCGCTGGCGGGCTTCCTATTTCCATTTCTGCCGTTATACGTCCAGGAATTGGGAGTCCAGCCGCTGTCCGCGGTGATCCTGTGGTCTGGGATTCTGGCGGCGGCCGGCTCGGTCGGGCTCGCGGTTTCGGGCTCCCTCTGGTCGCGTCTGGGACGCCGGTTCGGACTCCGAACGATATTGGTTCGCGCGTTGATCGGGCTCGCGCTGGCGGCGGTCCTGATGGGAATCGCGGCCGAGGTGTGGCAATTACTTCTCATAAGGATCGTGCACGGAGCGTTGGGCAGTGTGGGTGCGGTGGTGGTGGCGGTGGTCACCGCGGCGATCCCGCGGGAGGGACGGGCCAGCGCGCTTGGCTGGCTGCAAGTCTCGATGCTGGCGGGAAATGTGACCGGCCCGGTACTGGGAGGGCTGGTGCTCTACTGGTTCGGATTCTCGTTGTTATTTGGTCTGGCCGGGGGCGCCGCGCTGGCGGTGGCCATCTTCGCGTTTACAGCGTTGCCAGAGATGCCTCCGTCGCCGATTGAGGCTGAGAACGCCCCGGCGAAATCGGATCAACGTGTCGGGCGCGATCCGCGGGCGGTATCGGTGGCTGTCTATTTCCTCGCCCTGCAGGCTGCCGTGATGATGACCGGCGGGCTGCTGGTGCTTTACGTACAGGAGCTTGGCGCCGGAACGGCGACGGCTACCATCACCGGGATGGTAATCGGTTCGTCGGGCGCGCTGGCCGGGCTGGCGGCGCTGTTCGCGGCCCGGAGGCGCGGCCGGCTGATCTCAGCGGGAGGGATCGGAGCGACCAGCGTGCTGGTGGGACTGCTTCTGCTGGCTCAGGGCATATCGACGGCGTTTGGCCTGATGTGGCTGTTCCGGCTCGGACAGGGCCTGACGACGGGGGTGCTGCGGCCGGCGGCGCAGGGGAGTGTGCAACGGCTGGTGGACCCGGAAAAGCGCCGGGCGGCATATGGGCTGGTGGCCAGGGCGTCGACGGCAGGATCGATCGGCGGCGGGCTGTTGGGTGGCGCGGTGGGTGCGTGGTTGGGGTTGTCCACGGTGTTTGCGGTGGCGGGTGTGGTGCTGTTGGTGGGGACGGCCGCGGCGGGGATAGTATTGCGGGTGCGTGGGGGACAATCCGGCTGACGACCGCCCGAACGACCTCCTTTGCGAATACACCGATTACCTCAGCGGGTTTACAAGCGGTGTTAACATAATGCTCCCGACGCAGTAAAGACGGATGCGGCAGTGGGAGGTCCTCCGTCGCCAGAGTGCGTCGGCGATCGTCCGGAAAGTGCCGACGGCGACGATCCAACCCGACCAATTTGCGTGCTAAAACGCCCCAAGGAGCGGATACCACGAAAATTCACGATATCAGTATCAGCATCGGTCCGATGACCCCGCTGTGGCCCGACGATCCCGAAATCGTTCTGGAGCCGTCATCGCGGGTTGCCAATGGGGACCGAGCCAACGTCACGCTACTGCAGATGGGAACCCACTCGGGGACCCACGTAGAGCCGCCGGCCCACTTTTTCGACGGCACGGCGACCATCGATCGGCTCGATCTAAGTCTGCTGTGCGGCCCGGCCTACGTGGCCGAATTGAGCGCGCCGGACCGGATCGGCCGCGAGCATCTGGATGCGGCCAAGATTCCGCCGGGAGTTCGGCGGTTGCTGCTTAAAACGACCAACTCGGATAAGAACCTGCTTTCCAACCGCGAGTTCCAGGAGAAGTACGTCAGTCTCTCCCCCGAAGGCGCCCGCTGGGTTGTGGATCGGGGAGTACAGCTAATCGGAATCGATTACCTGTCGGTGGAGGCCTTTAACTACACGAATCAGGATACGCATCGCGTACTGCTCGGAAACCGCCTTGTGATTCTGGAAGGGATCGATCTCTCCCAGATCAGTGCGGGACCCTACAACCTGTTCTGTCTACCGCTGAAGGTCGCTCGGGGTGACGGCGCCCCGGCGCGCGCGGTCCTGGTAGAGGATTTGTAGCTCTTGACTGGCTCAACGGACAGAGACGGTACTGCCGTTGAGCCCGGCGTAGCGCTGGACTTCAAGGCCGAGATCGCGAAGTTTCTAGATTATCTGCAGGAATCGCGAGGACTCTCTCAAAACACCCTGGCGGCCTACGGGAACGATCTGGGACAGTTCGCGAAGTTTCTGGGCCAGCAAGGGGCGTCGAATTGGGACGTCCCGCCCAGCACGATCTCAGCATTCTTGGAGATGTTGATCGGGCGCGAATATGCACCGTCGTCCCAGGCCCGCAAACTGGCGGCGATGAAGGCGATGTATCGATATCTGGTTTCGGTGAACGCCGTGGCGCATGATCCAAGCAAGGACATCGGCGGCGCCCGGGTCGCCAAGAAGCGTCCGAACATCATTTCGGTGGGGGAGGTAGACCGGCTGCTCGCGGCCGCGGCCGCGAGTTCTACGCCCGAGGGCTACCGGGACAGCGGCATGCTGGAGTTGCTGTACGCGACCGGAATGCGGGTTAGTGAGATCGTGTCTCTCAATGACGTTGACGTGGACATTCGGGATCTGCGAGTAACCTGCGGCCGCGGCACCAATCGGGAACGGCAAATCCCCTTTGGCCCGCGAGTGGTGCAGGCCCTGGGGAGTTACCTCAACCAGGCCCGGGAAAAATTGTTAAGCGGCCGGCCCGCCGCCGCTTTATTTCTGAACCATCGAGGCCGGCGGCTGACCCGACAGGGTTTCTGGCTAATCATCAAAGGCCACGCTCGGGACGCCGGAATCTCCAGCTCGATTACCCCGCACACGCTGCGGCATTCGTTCGCCACCCATCAACTGCGCAATCATGGGACGATCCCGGAAGTTCAGTCGGTGTTGGGTCACGCGAGCCCGGCGACTACCCAGATTTATCTAGAACTGGCCCGGGAATCGGGTGGGATGGGCGGACCGTTGCCGGGCTCCCAACCCCGCTCCGCCGACTGAACAGACGCGGATGACCGCCCGGCCGGAGACTAAATACCCGGATGAGGTCCTCGCCGCGGCCGATTTCATTCTTGGCCGCTCGTCCGCGGCCCCGCGATTGGGAGTGGTGCTCGGCAGTGGCATCGGTGCGGCCGGTGATGGCTGGGACATTGAGGGCAAATTTCCCTATTCGACAATCCCCAACTTCCCGACCGGTTCGGTGGTCGGACACGCCGGTGAGTTGCTGACTGGCCTGATTGGCGGAACCCCGGCGGTGATCATGAGCGGGCGCTCGCATTACTACGAATCCGGCTCGATGATCGAGCTTACGTTCGCGATCCGCAGCCTGTGCGCGTGCGGCATCGACGTTTTGATTCTCACCAACTCGGCGGGCGCCGTGGCGGCTCGAATAGAACCGGGCACCATGATGGTTATAGAAGATCACATCTGCCTGCCGGCGCTTACGGGGCTGAGCCCGTTGGTTGGCCCGAACGTCGGTCCGGGGCCGCGTTTTCCGGCGATGGCGGGGGCTTACGACAGCGAACTGCTGGAAACAGTGGTCCGGGCTGCCGCCGACCTTGAGACCGATGTGGTGAGCGGTGTGTACGCGATGGTCGGCGGTCCGAATTATGAGACTCCGGCCGAGGTGCGGTTCCTGGAAACACTCGGGGCGGACGCAGTGGGCATGAGCACGGCCCCCGAGGCGATCGTGGCCAGACACTGCAGCGTGCGCGTGCTGGGTATTTCGGTCATAACCAATCGGGCCGGGATCCAGGTCGAAGAAGACGAGCACGAGGCGGTTCTGCGGATGGCCGAGCGCGCGGCCAGGGACGTGGCGCGGGTGATCGAGGTTGTCGCGGCGGGGATTGGACCCGGTTAGCCGCGCAGGCGCCAGAGCTGTCGCAGGTAGTTACAGGCTTCGCGGAGACCGGCTTTGCTCTGTTCGGCCCGCCGTCGCTCGAACGCGAAAGGAAGGTCCGCGACGTTGCGCGCGTGGCCCCGAACCAGGATCTCGAGCAAGATCTTGTAGCCCAGCGGTCGCAGGTTGGCGTTCTCGATAACCGAGCGCTTGAAAAGGAAATAGCCACTGAGCGGATCGGAGGTCACCTTGGACCCGGGCAAGAGGACGTATGCGGCCAGCCGGGTGACCTTGCTGGCCAGACGCCGGTGAGGTCCGGAAAGGCCGGAATCCCATCCTCCCGGTGCGTAACGGCTGGCTACTACCAAGTCCGCGCCATCGTGCAGGCGTTCCAACAGGCGGGGGAGTATCTCCGGGGGGTGCTGGAGGTCGCCGTCCATGACAGCGAGAGCGTCGGCGGTGGCCAGGGGTAGGGCGGCTACGACGGCGGAGGCTAGCCCGCGACCGGCTTCACGATGGGACAGACGAATTCGAGGATCGGCGTCGGAGGCCCGCCGGATGATGTCAGTGGTGGCGTCGACGCTGTCATCCGCGAATACGATCTGATATTCGATTCCGGTCAACGCCAGGTCGATGGTGGCGATGAGCGGCTCGATGTTGTCGGCTTCGTTAAAGGTTGGGACTATGACAGACAGGTGCATGATTCTCAGCCCGGGTCCCGGGCGACACTATTGGATGCGGCGTTACAGGTGATTAGGAATGTGGTTGGGTTAGGATCGTCCTCCCATCTTCTCCTAATCAAACAGCGTCGGCGAGAGCAGCGGCGGGATTCGCCAAGCCGACTGAAGCAGCAGACTGTGAAAGCAGTGATCATGGCGGGCGGGGAAGGCTCCCGCCTGAGGCTGCTCACCGCAAACTGTCCCAAGCCGATGGTGCCGGTGGCGAACCTGCCGACAATGGAGCACATTCTTCTCCTGTTGAGGAAACACGGGATTCGTGAGGTCGTGGCAACGCTCTACTACGAAGCCCGGGTTATATAAGATTACTTCCGTGACGGTCGAGATTTTGACATGCGGCTGCACTATGCGGTGGAGGATAAGCCGCTGGGAACCGCCGGAAGCGTACGCCTGGCCAGGGAAATACTGGATGAGACGTTCCTGGTCGTAAGCGGAGACGCGGTCACTAACTTCAACCTTATGCGGGTGGTGGAATTTCACTGAGCCCGGGAGGCGGCCGCGACTTTGACGCTCTATCGGGTGGAAAATCCGCTGGAGTACGGCGTGGTGGTGACGGACGACGACGGACGGCTGGGTCGGTTTCAGGAGAAACCAACGTGGGGCGAAGTGCTGAGTGACACGATCAATACGGGGATTTATGTCATAGAGCCGTCGGTGCTGGACCTGGTGCCGGAGGATCAGCCCTTTGATTTTAGCAACGACCTCTTCCCGATTCTCCTGCGCGAGAACATGCCGCTTTACGGGTGCGTGGCTGACGGCTACTGGACTGACGTTGGAAACGTGGAGGAGTATCGGCGCGCCAACGTGGACGCGGTGAATGGGGTGGCCGGGGTGGAGCTGCCGGGCCGTGGGGATGGTGGCGCGCTGGCGGCGGCCGGGGCCGAGATTTCGCCCGGGGCCAGCATCTTCGGACAGGTCTTGGTGGCGCGCGAGTGCAAATCCGGCCCGGGGCGGTGGTGAAGGGTCCCACCGTTATTGGGGATTACACGGTGATCGAGGCGGGCGCCCGAATCGATCAGAGCGTCATCTGGGCCAACAGCTACATAGGGCGTGGGGCCCGGCTGCAGTCGTGCGTGGTCGGTCGCCGATGCATCATCCAGGCGGGCGCTCGAATCGCGGAGGGGGCGGTGATTGGGGATGACACCACCATCGGCCGGGGGGCGGACATTCGCCCGACGGTCAAGCTGTGGCCGAATAAGCAAATCGACGAAGGGGCGGTGGTCACGTCGTCGCTCGTTTACGGCTCGCAGGCGCGCAGGATGCTGTTCGGCAGCCGTGGTATTGCCGGCCTGGCGAACGTGGAAATGAAGCCCGAGTTCGCGGCCCAGATTGGCGCGGCGTTGGGATCGGTGCTGGATTCTGGCGATACGGTGGTCGTGAATTGCGACGTATCGCCCCCGGCGCGGATGGTGAAGCGGGCGGTGATGGCCGGGTTGACGTCGGCCGGCATGGCGGTGCTGGACATGGGCGCCCTGCCGATAGGAGCCGCCGGATTCTGAACGATTCAGGAGGACGCGGCCGCCGGGGTGCACGTGCGCCGGTCCAGCCACCAGTACGGCGCGGTGGAAATTTTGATGCTGGGCCCTGATGGGTTGGACCTGGCTCCGCGCCTGCAGCGGTCAATTGAGACGGTGATGGCGCGAGAGGACTTTCGGCGGGCGAGCCCGGAAGAGATCGGCCAGATCAACGTCGTTGATGTCAGTACCGGCTACGTCGAGGGTCTGACCCGGCAGGTGAAGCTGGAGCCGATGCGTGAAACTCCCTTCAGCATCGTGATCGACTACACCGGTGGGATGTCGCTGAACGTGCTGCCGCCGGTTCTGGCGAGGGCCGGGATTCAGCATGTGGCGATGAGCGGAAGCCATACGGGTCTCGACGCCTGGCGGTCGGATGAAGAGGTCGCGGAGGAGGTGGGCCGACTTTCTAGTATCACGGCGTCGATTGGGGCGAACATCGGTCTGCGGCTGGATATGGATGGCGGTCGCATCTGGGCGGTTGACGAAACCGGTCAGCCGGTAAGTGAGATCGACCTGGCCGGGGTGGTGCTGACGTTGATTGCGTCCGGCGAGCCCGGGGCGACAGCGTTTCCTGTCATTTCCACTGCGAGCAGTTGGAGTCCGTGCGGCTGTTGAAAGGTCGCTCCTCCGAACTCGCGGAAGCGATCGGCTCGCTGGGACGGAAGGTGGGTCCGATTCGCCACTCCCTGCACCGGGTCGAAGTCCAGGCGGAGGTGCCGCAGCGGCCACTGACTGGTCGGATCGACACGATCGTATAGCTAATGTCTGAGCGTCCACGCCGCAAACGGCCCCCGGGCAGCAAATCGGCCGCGGCCTTGCGCTACGAAAAGGGCGACGACGCCCCGCGCGTGGTCGCCTCCGGGCACGGGCATATCGCCGAGAAAATCATCGCCCTGGCGAAAGAGCACGGCCTGAAGATTCACGAGGATCCGGACCTGGTGCAGATTCTGGCCGAGCTGGATCTGGGATCGGTAATCCCGCCGGAGATCTACCAGGTCGTAGCCGAGGTCCTGGCCTATGTCTACCGGGCGAACACCGCGGCCCGCCGCCGGCCGCGTCAGCCCTGCCGCTGGTCTCTATTCTGATCCACCATCAGGCGTCGATAACTGTCGTGGCGCGCGGGCGCGATGCCCCCCGCTTCCACCGCCGCGAGCACGGCGCAACCATCCTTGGCGAGGTGGGTGCACCAGCGATTGTCACAGTGCCCCAGAAAATCGCGAAATTCAGCGAAGCAGTAGGCGAGATCCTCTTTTTCGACATCTTCCAATCCAAACGATCTCAGGCCGGGCACGTCCACGACCCAGCGCCCGTCGTCCAGTTCATAGGCTTCGCTGGCTGTGGTTGCGTGTCTGCCCTTGCCGGTGGATGTACTCACCGACAGGGTCTTGAGATCGTGGCGACCGGTCAGGGCGGTGATCAACGATGTCTTGCCCGCCCCCGATGGACCGACCATCGCTGACAACCCGGCCGGTAGGGAGTCCCGCAGGTCCTCCACGCCGTCCCCGGCCGGCGCGCAGGTCCGCAGCACCCGATAGCCGGCCCGCTGGTAAATCCCGATCATCGCGGCCAGCTCGGACTGGTCGGTCACAAGGTCGATCTTGTTAACGCACACTAGCGCGGGAAGTTCCGCATGCTCCGCGGAGACCAGCATTCGATCCAGCAGCCGCAGGCGCCGGGGCCGCATCGCCGGGTCGGCTTCAACCGCCGGAATCACGAATATGGCCATCGCCAGGTTTGCGGCCACTTCCCGGCGCACGCTTCGCCCATGGGCGATGGTGGTGCGTTGCAGAATTGATTCCCGGGGCAGTACTTCGTCCAGCACAATGGTTCCCGAATGGACGGTGAGCCGCACCCGGTCGCCGACCCGCACCGGGTTTTTGCCGCCGGCGTCTCTGATGGTTCCGCCGCGAACGTGGAATAGCACCCGATTGCCGTCCACCTCCGCCTCGCATTCGGTTCGGCTTACGCGGACCACCGTGCCTTCAACCAAGAATTTCGGACCTGTACTGAGCTAGCGAGTCCATCAGGCGGGTCGTCTCCCGGAACGCGATCGCTCCGCCCACCGGGGTCCCGGTCCGCCGGCTTACCGCACGGTGACGGGCTAGCCGTCGGCCGAAGACCTTTTTGCGCCAGGCGACCGCGGCAGTCGCAACGGCCAGGCCGGTCAACCCGACCAGCCCCAGCAACATTGGCCAGGGCGTGCCGTCCGGAACAGCGCCTACGCCGGTTCGGGGTAATTCAATCACGATCGGTGCGCCCGGCCGGAACTGGATGGGGGCCACCGGCTGGCTGGCCGCCACTATGCCAGTCGGACCTTCGCCAACCGGAACTACCGACTTGATGGTCTGGGTGGCATTGTTGATAACGGTTACGACATCGGCGCCGCGACTGGTGACGAACGCCCAGCGGTTGTCCTCGGAAATCGCCACGCCCCAGGGCTGCGAGGCCACCCCGATGAACTTCACCTGAGAGCGATCGCTGGTATTGAAAATCGCCATCTGGTCGGCTTCCTCGCAGGTGACGTAGAGGAACGCATAGTCCAGCGTGACCGCCATGTCGCGGGGGGCGGAGCAGGCCGCCAGCACCTCGGTGATGCGGCGATCTTCCGCGTCCACCACCGACACGCCGCCGCCCAGAGTGGCCGAGACGAACAACGTATTGGAATCGTCCATGAAAACAACGTCAAACGGAGTCACCGCCACCGGAATCACGCTGATCAGATCAAGTGTGACCCGATCGAACATGCTCACCGTCTTGTCGCCGGAGTTCGCCACCGCCAACAGTCGGGTGTCGGGCGAGATCGTGATGCCCATCGGCCCCGCACCGGTCGGCACCGTGCCTTCGATAAGGCTCTCGGCCAGGTTTATTACCTGGACGACGGTCAGGGCCGAGTTGGTCACGTAAGCCGACCTACCATCCGGATCCATCAGGATCTGTTCTGGGCGCCCCTCGGTCGGGATGCCCGCCACGACGGTGTATGTCTGGCGATCCAGGATGACCACCGCCGCGCTTTCCCGATTGACTATATAAACGCGCTGGAAATCCGGGCTGAATACCAGCGAATGGGGGCCTTCCCCCACCATCGTCTGCTCGACGGTCAGGTGATTGATCCCGTCGAGCACGGTCACCGTGCCGCCGGTTTCATCGGCGATAAAAACCGTGCCCACGCCGTTGGCGGCGATCGTGCCGGTCATCACCAGCACACTCAACAACGACAGTGCGAAAATGGTCAGTCTCTTCTTCAACCGTTCTCCTGAACCGCCCACCCAACCTGCGGGGGTGAACGCTTTACATAATAACCCAGCGTCGGAGCCATGAGAGGCGCGCCAAACCTGTAACCTAATAGTCGGCAGAGTGGACTGCCGGGATAATCCCTCTATGCCGGCGAATCGACAAGCGCCGCTCCCGGAATGTTTAATCTCGGGATTTACATGTGCCATAGTCCTCGAACAGAGTAGAACGAGAGGAAAGTTCGTGATCCGGTCCGATCGCCTTTGAATCCATTGCTCATCTGGCTTCAGTTGTTGGCAGCCGTGGTCCTGATCGTCATCGCCGGTACCCGTCTATCGGGTGATGCCAATGCCGTGAGCGCGCGGACCGGCCTCAGCCGCAGTTGGATCGGTGTCCTGCTGCTCGCCACGGTGACCTCGTTGCCGGAACTTGTGACCGGCGTGACCGCCGCCTACACGGGCGTTCCAGACATAGCCGTCGGTGGGATTCTGGGGAGCTGCGTCTTCAATCTGACCATTCTGGTCCTACTGGACGTGATCACCCATAGGAGCGGGCGGCGTCAGTCAATTTATCTGCGGGTCACCGGAGGGCACTCCATATCGGCAGCCTTCGGGCTCACCCTGATCGCCGTCGCGGGGTTCGGTACGCTGACTGCGTGGCGGGGATTACCCTTGGCGATCGGTTCCGTCGGACTGTACAGCCCCGCGATTTTGCTGCTCTATTTGTTCGCGATGAGACAGATATTCCTCAGCGAATCGGGCGGTCAGGCGGCTCCCCCGCCACCGTCCCAAGAGGTGAGTCACCGCGGGAATCGCGCGCTCTACCTCAGCCTGGGTTTTGCCATCGCAATAGTGGTCGGCACCGGTATCTGGCTGCCGAGCATCGGCGAGGGGATCGCCGATGTCATGGGCTGGGAGGACTCCTTCGTCGGCACGATATTCATCGCGCTCGCCACATCATTACCGGAGGTCGTGGTCACGCTGGCCGCGCTTCGGATTGGCGCGGCGGACATGGCCGTTGGCAATTTGCTCGGCAGCAATGTCTTCAACATCGCGATACTCGCTGTAGAGGACCTTGTCTACGTCCAGGGATCGCTGCTCTCGGACGCTTCTCTCATCCACGCGGTCTCGGCGTTCACCGCGATAGCCATGACTGGTCTCGTAATCGGTGCTATCGCCAGCCGTCGGGCGCCGAGTATCGCCAGAGTCGTCAGCCTGCCCAGCGTCCTCATAATTGGGCTTTACGCGCTCAATTCCTACGTGCTTTTTGTAGGTGGATAGCCGGGCGAATTCCAGAGAGAAGCGTCGGCAGCGAGGGCATCGAGCCGGGGGCCGCCCGCATACGGGCGCTGAACTCTAACCGGCGACCGCCGCCATCTTCTCGGGAATCGTGCGGCGGGCGCTCTGCGTCTCGTAATCAAAAGCCAGCACATCGACCTCAATGGGCGAAATTCGCTCGCCGGCACGATTCTCCAACAACCTGACGACGGGGTTTTCCAGATGGGCCTTGTCGACCTTGGCCACGATGCCCCAGAATCCGGTGTACGGCTCGGTGAGCATTTCCACCTCGCTGCCGGTCGGGAAGCGGGGGATGATGTCCATAGCTTTCATGAGGATTTCGTGATTCAAATGCTCGCCGGACATGTCCCAGAGAATTTCTCGTACCTTTTCGGGCGGAAACGCCAGCTGGTATGGACGGTCGGCCGCTAGGGCTTCGTAGGTGTCGGCCACGCCGGAAATCTCGCCTACGATGTATATCCGTTTCGGGTCCACCGACGCTTGGCGCGATCGCCGAATCTGGTTCCGCCCGGTCAGGCCGCGGGGATAGCCCTTCCCGTCCTGCCGCTCGTGATGTTGGTAGACCACATGATGAGCCAGCAGATTGTTGCCGACGTTCGCCGACCGCAGCATCTGATAGCCAAGCGTCGGATGCGACTTGATCAGGTCGAATTCTTTGTCGGTCAGCTTGCCGGTCTTGTTCAATACATCCAGCGGGATTAATACCTTTCCCACGTCATGCAGCAGCCCTCCCAGGGTTATCTGCGACAGGCGGTCGTGCGGCATGCCGATCTGCTTGGCGATCATCGTGCTGACGATGGCGACGTCCACGGAGTGCTGAAAGGTGTAGTCGTCGTGGATCATGATGGCGTTCAGGCCGTCCAGCGTTTCCGCCGTCAGAATCTCGTCCATCATGGCCTCCACCTCTTCCCGCAACCGTTCCAGCGGGTCGATTTGGGCGGTCTTTTTTAGAAAATCCTCGGACTCAAGTTGGCTCTGAATTTCCTCCGGAGGCGCTCCCAGGAAACCGCCGGAGATATCGGCGAACATGTCGAACGTCCCGGCCAGCTTCGCTTTCGTGGCCGTCTTCACCGACTCCGAGACCACGTCGGGAATTTCTATTCCTTCGGTATCCGCATCATCGATCGTGACTGACGTGTAGCCCTTGTCCAGCAAAGCCTCCATGCGCCGCTCCGAGAGCTTGGCGCCTTTCGCCAGCAGGAGATCGCCACGGTCGCTCATCAGGTCTTTGGCCATGATCGCCCGCGGGGGCCAGCCGTCAATTGCTACTCGACGCATCTACTTATTTCCACTGGGACCCTGTCGTGAGTCCCGGCGCCGCCCATTGTTATTTCGGCAATCGCCGTTTGCACGGCCGGCCCGCCGGTTTGTTATCCACGGCCGGCCGATCGCCGGCCCGCTGTCACTCCCCGTCTTCACCAGGGTTTGCACAACCTGGAACGACTGGGGACGCACATTAGGCGCTACCCGGCCGGAACCGTCAGCAAACCTCTTTACAGTGGTCAAACGTCTTGACCTTCAATATCTTCGCCCACGGCGACGGGTCCCTGTGACTGTTCCATAATGCCGTTGCGCTGCCGTCGAGCGAGCGATAGTGTCTCGGAAAGAGGCTACACTCATCACTTTCTGCGATACAGATACTTGAAAGTAATTCCAGCGAATCCCCGCGGATACTGCCACGGAGTCGTCACCGCCCTCCGCATGGCCCGTGAGATCGTGGCGGCCGAGCCGGGCCCCGTTCACATGCTTGGCTACCTCGTGCACAACGAACATCTGACCGGCGAGCTGGAAGAACTGGGAATCACCCTCATCGACGCGGACGACCGAATGGCGGGGCTTGAGGGCATTACCGGGGGCACAGTCATATTCACTGCCCACGGAATCTCACCGGCGGTGCGGGCAAGGGCCGAAGAGCTGGGGTTGAACTGTGTGGACACCACCTGTTCCGACGTGCAAAAAACCCACGATCTCATCAACGATCTGGTCGGAGATGGCTACCAGATCATCTACGTCGGCCGCCGGGGGCACCCCGAGGCCATTGGCTGTGTCGGCGAAGCGCCCGACGCCGTGCATCTGGTGGAAGATGCCCAAGACGTGGCGGCGCTGGATCTTGATGCGCGGCCGGTCGCGGTAACCACGCAGACGACCTTGAGCGTGTGGGATACGGCCAGCGTCATTCGCTGGATCAAGGATCGATTTCCCACCGCCGAGATATTCAACGAAATCTGCGCCGCCACTCAGGACCGGCAGGAGGCGATCGTGGAGGTCGCCGCCGAGGCCGATCTGGTCCTGGTGGTTGGCAGCCGTCGCAGTTCTAACTCGCAGCGCCTGGTCGAGGTCACCCGGCAGCGCACCGGCAAGCCGGCCTATCTGATCGACTCCGTCGCCGAAATTGATGACGCCTGGTTCGATGGTTGCAAGGTTGTGGCGGTGTCCTCCGGGGCTTCCACTCCCTCACTGCTTACCCGCGATGTCATTCGCCAGTTGGAAGCGATGCCGGCCCCCGCCGACTAATCCCGCTGAAGAACCTTGCGCACCGCTTCCCAGCTAAACGGCCGCCCGTCGCCAAATCGCGCTCCGGCGTCGGCGAAAGCAATTCGACCCTCATCTTCGGGATCGTATAACTGCGTCGGGAAGTTCGTCAGAATCGCCCGTCCGGCCGGTGACACCACGAAGCCGTGGTGCACCTGCTCCGGGATCATCAGCGCGTACTGGCCGTCCGGGCCCTGCGCCGAGCCCATCCGAAAAAGATTGATCCGGCCATTGGTGGGCGATCCGGGTCGCGGATCGTGCACGCCTACCACCAGGTCACCGTCTATCACCACGAACCGATCTCGCTGGTTCTGGTGGACATGCCACTGGTCCTCGTCCCGGGCCACCCCGGGGTGGGTCACCGAGTAGTACGTCTGCTTGAAAGGTAGGAGGTCGTCATCGTAGAAGTCCTCCCAGTCGACCTTGAGAGTCTCCACCAGGTTGCCGCGATCGTCGGAATTGACCCGCAACCTTCGTACCCTGATACCGCCGATATGCGATTCGGAATCAAAGGGATCGGTGAACTGAATGGCCATTTTTTGGTCTTGCCCGCACCTTTCGCGCCGGGGTTATCAGCACTCAGACATACAACTTTCTCGCTGACCGGTAGAACATAACACCATTGACTCGGCCATCCCCGGGCGTCTGAATCCGTCCCTTAGAACGGGTAGACTTTCCGCGTCCGGCGGTCTAGGAACCTGATTGGTCGGTTTTGGAAGTTTCCATAATTACCCCGAAAGAGGGTCTTGCATGACAGGCGCCGATGTAATCGCCCGCATCCTTAAGGCCGAGGGTGTTACCCAGGTTTTCAATTTCCCGTATTCCCCAATCGTCGACGCCATGGCCCGCGCCGGGATCAGGATTATCACCTCGCGCCAGGAGCGGGTCGCCGGCAACATGGCCGACGGGATGTCCCGCTCGACCAACGGCCGCCAGATCGGCACCTTCACCGTGCAGCACAGCGCCGGCTCCGAAAACGCCTTCGCCGGCGTGGCCCATGCCTACACCGATTCGAGCCCCATGTTGTATCTCCCGGGGCATCCCGGGCTCGACGCCATTGGGATTTCGCCCACCTTCGACAGCGAGGCCAATTACGGCGCCACCACCAAGCTGGCCATGAAGATCTTTACCACCACCCAGATTCCAGAGCGCATGCGACAGGCGTATACCGCGCTGCGCTCCGGCAGGCCCAGACCGGTGATGGTTGAAATACCCTCCAGCGTCGCCACCAGCGAATTCGAGGGAGACTTCGATTACGAGCCGGTTCCGCGGATGCGTTTCGGCCCCGACACCGGCGCGGTGCGAGAGGCAGCGGAACGCCTCCTCGCCGCCGAATCTCCGTTGATCTGGGTTGGCCAGGGCGTCCACTGGGCCGAGGCTTACGACGAGCTACAGGATGTCGCCGAGCTTCTGGGCGTTCCCGTCATGACGACGCTCATGGGTAAAAGCGCCTTCGACGAATCGCACGAACTGTCCGCCGGTACGGGCGCCGTCAGCGTCACCGCGATGGTCGCCCACTACCTCCGCGAGTCCGACGCGCTCCTCGCCGTCGGCTCCAGTCTTACGGTGGCGCCGTTCACTCCGGTAATTCCGGCCGGTAAGACCATCATTCATGCCACCAACGATCCCATCGACATCAATAAGAGCCATCCGACCGCCGTTCCGGTCGTCAGCGACGCCAAGCTATTCTTGGCAGCTCTGGCCGAGGAGCTACGCCGAATCGGCGCCGATCGCACCGCCATTCGCCGCCGCAACGTCGAGTTGCTGGCGCAGCTTCGATCCGAGTGGGAGGCCGACTACGAATCCCTCTTCAGCGATGATTCGATTCCCATCAACGGCTATCGCATGTTCCGCGAGCTCTGGAGCCTGCTGGACCCGACGACGTCCATATTGACCCACGAATCCGGCGCCGTTCGCGACATCCAGAGCGTCTTCTACCGCGCCACCACCCCGCGGAGCTATCTCGGCTGGGGACAGTCTTCCCAACTGGGTTTCTCCCTCGGTCTGGCCATGGGTGCCAAACTCGCCAATCCCGACAAGCTCGTCGTCAACGTCATGGGAGACGCCTCCATCGGCATGACCGGCATGGACCTGGCCACCGCCTCCCAGTACGAGATACCGATTCTGACCGTGATCAAGCACGATTCGATATTTAGCGGCTATGACAAGCACATCCCCGAGGCGATCAAGCGCTACAAGTCCTCCACCATGGAGGGCGATTACGCTGCCGTCGCCATCGCGCTCGGATGCCATGCAGAGCGGGTAGAGACGCTGGCCGAGCTGCGACCGGCGCTCCAGCGGGCCATCACCGCGGTAAATGAAGGCCAGCCCGCCCTAGTGGATGTCATCACGTCCGAGACCCGCAGGCTCTCGACGATGGACACGTTCCCCGGCTAGAAGGATCGGTCAAGCGGTCCGGCCCGGGCGCGACGTCTTCTCAACTGTCCTGTTAGGACGATTGCGCGACCCTTTTCTGCGTGGCCAGGAACCGCGCGAACAGCAACGCGCCCAATCCAGAAATCACCGCGCCGGTGAGAAAGAGGCCCTGGAAGCCGGACGCGGAGATTATTACGCCCCCGGCCAACGCTGTCCCGCCCGAGCCCAGTGCCCAGGAAAAATTAACGAATCCCGACATGAGCGCCCAGTACTCCGGGCGTACGAGGTCCATGGTGTACACGGCGATTGCCGGCCGCATGATGGAGATGAACGCCAGGATCGCGATCAGCCCCAGAGTCGCGGCAAGCGGGGTGGCGATCAGGGCCATCGGCACCATGCAGATGGCCACGCCGGTCATCGCCAGTAGGGCCGTCGGGCCGGTGCCAATGCGACTCGAGACAATTGGCGACAGCAGTGCCACCGGACCGGCCGCGAGTTGGGCGATGGCGAACGCAAACCCGATTTTCACCGTCTCCACGTCGAGCCCGGCATCCATATAGACATTGAAAAACGTCCTCGCGGACCCTTCTCCAAAGGTTCGCAGTATCCCGATAACGGTCATCACCGCAATTATTACCAGCGGAGCCTTGCTGCCGGGCCCGCGTTTCGTGGTCGACTGCACGGGATCGATATCGCGGGTCATCCCGACCAGGAGGAGCGTCGGGATCACCGCCAGCGCCACCAGGTGCAGTGAGTACCGGAACGCGGCCGGATCATCCATCGTGAGCCCCAGCCATCCGGCGAAGAGTCCGGGTAAAAATCCACCGATGAGGCTGCCGGCGAATCCGGCCGTGGGAAACGTGGCCGAGGATAACGAGAAGACCCGGCTGCGCAGCTCCGGTACAACCGTCCCCATCATGAACGGCTGCATGTTGACGAAGAAAACGCCCGCCCCGGTGAAGGTTACGGCGTGACTGACCACCAGCCAGACCGCGCGGGTCGTACCCTCGAACGCGGCGCCGAACGGCATCAGAGTGCTCCCCACCACCACCCCGCTCAGGCCGATCAACATCAGCCGCCGGTATCCAATCCGATTCGCCCGGGCACCGGCGATCGGCGACGCGATCGCCCAGCAGATCAGTCCGGCGCCGTTCGTCAGGCCGATGTATGCCGTGCCATATCCCAGGCGCAGCAAGAAGAGATTTAGCAATACCGCGTAACTGCCAAACAGCGAACCGCTCAGCAGGGCGGCGGTACCCAAAAACAGCCGGACGTTGCGGTTTAGCAGGTGGTTTCGGGGATCGTCAGCCAAGCTTCCCACTTATCAGAGGACGGTTCCGGCCGATCGCCGGAGGCGTGTCAGGTCGCCAGTATCCGGCAAAGCCCGGCCGGGCGTCATTCCGCCGGTCCCACCTACCGAGGCTAGAATCGTACTGCCGCCGGGAGCACTCTCCTCGCCGGCCCAATTGAGTCCAACCAAACCAGGGGCGCCATGAGTATCTACGAGGAGCTGTTCCGCCTACGACCGATCATCAACGCCGCCGGGACGATGACGTTGCTCGGCGGCTCGCTGATGGCGCCCGAGACTGTGGCGGCCATGGATCGCGCAGCCGAGGAATGGGTGGATATGCCCGACCTGCTTCGGCTCGCCTGCGAGGGTATCGCCAGCTCGCTCGGGCTCGGACCCCGGCTCGGCGGTGTCCACATCACCTCCGGCGCCGCCGCCGCCAACCTTCTCGCCGCCGCCGCCGTGATGACCGGTCACGATCGCGCTCGCATGGACGCCCTGCCGGGCTCATCCGGTTTTCCAAACGAGATTCTGATGCAGCCGACGCATGCCGGGGGCTGGGCCCGCTCGTACGCCGCCGCCGGCGCCCGTATCGCCATCTCGCGGGTTGAGACCGTGTTCGACAAGGCCAGCGGACAGCGCATCCTCGGGGTCACGGAGCAGTCGTTTGAGTCTGGAATCAACGAGCACACCTGTGCGATCGGCGCCATTCTGTCCTGGGAAGTCGCTCACGCCGGCGGGCTGTCCATTCCCGAGCTGGTGACCATCGCCCGGCGCCACAACCTGCCGGTAATCGTCGACGCCGCCGCGCAAATTCCACCAATCACCACGATCAAGGATCTCCTGGAGATGGGCGTGGACCTGGTGGCGGTCAGTGGCGGCAAGGCTATAAGTGGGCCCAATGACACCGGGCTGCTGGCCGGCAATCAGATCTATTTGACCGCGGCCATCTTGCAGTCGAGCCCCAACACCCGCGTGGTGGGGCGGGGTTTGAAGGTCAGCAAAGAGCAGATCGTCGGCCTGTACGTCGCTTTGAAGGCCTACGTGGAGAGCGACGCCGACGCGCGCCTGGCACAGGAGCAGCGCCGCTGCGACTTCCTCATGGAGCGGCTCGGTGGGATCGAGCACGTAAGGCTTGAGAAGCTATTTCCCGATGAGACCGACCTGCCGGTGCCGCGAGTGCGGGTCCACCTGCTCGAAGCGCTTGGCAAGACGGTGGATGAGATCACGCATACCCTGCGCGAGGAGACGCCCAGCATCCGCCTGCGCGGCGGCTATCCCGGGGCCGATTTCTTAAACGTCAACGTCAGCACCCTGCGAGACGGGGAAGTCGAAATCGTCGCCGACCGAATCGCCGCGGCACTGAGCTAGGCGCCCTGCCGGAGTCGCCGGCCTGCTCTACTGGGCGACGCCAACGGCCAAACATACCGGTCAGGGCGTGGGGTCCACCACCTCGACCATTCGGATGGAGTCGACGATGGCGAGCAGAATGTTCAGCTCGTCGGTGTCCAGCGTGGCCACTAGGTCAATGATTATCAGGTACCCGGGTTCCACCGTGATGGCTCCAACCAGCACAAGGTGCTGATACCTGGTTCCGCAGAGCCGGCTGGTCAGGAAATATTTTCCGACCGCTCCACCAACTTGCACGACGTCGGAGCCCAGTTCCACGCAGTTCTTCGGTATCCGGTGCGTCGCCAAAACGTTGGACAGTCTGCCCTCAATGTCGTCATCGTCCAGTCCCACGAGAAAGTCGGTGTCCACGATCCCGATTCTGACGCCGGGAATGCTGGCGCGAGGGGGATCGACCAGTCGGTCGTCCCGGAAGTAGCCCAATTCGGGCGAAACCATGAATTCTTCGATCCCATCGCCGTCGCCGTCGCCTTCCAGGAACCACACGTCCCTCTGCATATCGAGCGGGATCACCACCGCGAACCGTCCCGATTCGCCCACCAGCATCACCTGAGTCTCCGGGTCCAGGTCGGCCAGATTTTCCTCGTCGGGGCCGATGCCCTGCGCAACCTGGATTCGGACCGAGTCCGCGATCCAGGTTCGGACCGGCATCTCCTCGGCAGGGGCGCGGATGGAGAAGGCCATGATGCAACCAGATTCCGCGCGGGTGATCCCGAGAGCGTTCAAGAGGGTGTAGCCGTCATCGCAATCGTAGACGTTAACCTCCCAAAAATCGGGAATTGAACCGAAGATTTCAGATGCAGAGCCCGGAGCTGGATCGCTGCAGCCTTCCAGATCGGTCTCTTTGAAGAGCAGCGATCGGGCCCGGTCCTGGAGTTCTTCGTCGGTGTTTTGCGATGTGTCGCCGGCGTCGCGGAAAATGGCGGCCACACCGGTGGAGCCCACCGTCGTCTCGTTGTAGATTTCATCAATGTCAAAGTCCAGGTCCAGCGAGGCCCAGACTCCCTGCTCCGCGCCTCCCGACCTGATTCTGCTTCCCCCGTCCGCCGGCACCTCGAAGGCAAAGTTACCAAACTCGGATACCACTTCCTGCCAGTCGAGCGCGGTGGGCCGGCCGTCCTGGTCCCGCTCGACCGTCGATTGCTGAGTTCCGGCCACGCCCGCGCCGGCTGCTTCCGGGATAGCGAAGCTCGCCGCCATGGTCGCCATCGTGTTTTCGTATGCCGTGGGGTCGTCGACCAGGAGGCCGAACGTGAGCACCGCCAGTTCGCCCGGAGGCAAGAACATATGCTGCACGATGGTCAAGATCTTTCGCTCGCCCCCGGATGCCAGTTCAAGGTCGTACTCAAAGCGCACGCTCTCTCCGTACGGCAGCGTGACAATCTCGTAGGTGACATCGCCGGTCAGGTTGTCGATCTTCTGAAGGGTTGGGAGGGTGGTCTCTGCCAGCCAGTCAGCATCCAGGTCGAGCAAGGGATCGATAAGGTTCTCGTCCAGCGGCGCCTGGCTGACGAGCACGAACGCGGATTCGTCCCGGCTCAAGGCGGGGTCTGCGTCAGAGGCGAACAGCACTATCTCGTCGGTGAGTCGATCGGCTCCCTCGGCGTCGGGGTCCGAGCTTTCGTCCACCGCATTCCAGCCCGGGGGAATGCCCACGGAGAGCGTCCCGGCGGGGATGATGTGTCGCCGCCAGCCGGGAGCGACGTTGGGGGCATCGGGGTCCTGAGCCGACCATGCGATCCACTTGTGGTAAGCATTGAAATCATCGCTGGGGATTACCAGCGACGTGACGATCGCCAGCCCCGGATCGCCGTGGGTCACGCCGACGACCTCCATGATCATCAGGTCGTCGGCGCAGAACCAGAACTGCATGGCCCAGTAATCCGGGAGCGCGCGGGACGGGAGCGGGTCCCGGTTCGAATACCCATAACCGCAGGGCAGTTCGTTGTCGTAGTTGCCGAAGTAGTCTTCCGCCAGGTCCAGGAGCTCACCGGAGGTAGCGTCGGTGGTGTCGCCAATTTCATGGACCACAATGGTCGCCCCGATCACTCCGCCTCCAACCGGGTAGTCGCCGCGGTCCAGGTTGAAGCGGATCAGAGCCGGGGCGGCCCGGAGAACGACAGAATCGCCGTCGGACTCAGTCTCCCAGGTGCTCGGTACCTCAATCCGCACGTTGCCGTCCGGGGATGTCAGGGCCGTCCAGCCAACCGCGTTCGGCCTGCCGATTACATCGAGGGTGACATCACCGTCGGCCAGGCTGGCACCGGGGCCATGTAATCATCCAGCGTGCCGATAACCTCCAGCGGGTCGCCGTAAATCTCGCCGGCGAGAAGATCGCCTGTAGCCCCCCGGTACACGGTGACCGGCATCGGCTCGTCGGGATCGGCGGACCGCAATATCTCGCAATAGGCTCGCTTGGTGCCGTCAACCGCCAGCGCCTGCCGCTGCTAGAAGAAACAGACGGAGTCTGTGCGTGCGTGCAGGTTGGGATTTCCGCTCCTTTCATCCCCGTCCTGACCGGACTACCCGCAACGTCCCGCTCACCCACCGCCGCTCGCATCCCGTCCTGCCCGCGACTGTCCGCCCTAGCCCCTTCTCCTTTTTTGAAACAATCCACTCCCTCGCTCTCCCACTCCCGCACCGTGCTGACGCCTCCGTCACCCCCGGCAGCCTGCCCCATCCCGGTCCTCTTTAATTGAAAGAGTTCCGCCTATCTGTCTCCCAACTCGCGTCCGCTGCTAGAAGAAACAGCCTGTGGCTGCTGCCTGTCCCCCAATTCGCACCCACTGCTAGAAGCAACGGGCTAAGGCCGCTCGCACCCGCTGCTAGAAAAAACAGCCTAAGGCTGGCCTAAGGCCGGGCTGTGCCTGCTCCAGGTTTGGACTGGGAGGAGGCGGTGTATCCTCCCAGTGGTTTTCGGAAACAGAGGAGGGAGCACCCCGGTGGCGGCTTACGACTCGTTCAAAGAAGGCGTGGCGAAGAGTCTGCCGGAGATAAACGAGATATCCGATACCGACCTGCTTGAGCGGGTCACCAACGCCTGGGCGATCGCGCTGGCCGAAACCGAGTTTGGGAGCATCGACGAAATCCGGGCTTCCGGCAATCCCGACACCCCGGCGATGAAGATCGGCACCCAGTCCGATCACCTGCGCGGTGTCACCCTCATGGCCGTGGGTATGGCGGATGGGCTGGAAAAGGCGGTGCCGGGACTCGGCGTCGACCGCGACATCCTGTTGGCCAGCGCACTGTGTCACGATTTGGGCAAGCCCTTTGAGTTCAGTCCGGCCAACCAGGCTCGCTGGAAGCAGAACCCGGCGGCGTCCGGCTTCCCGGCCATGCGCCATCCGGTCTACGGGGCGCATATCGCGATCTCCGCCGGCCTGCCGGAAGCGGTGTGCCACGCGGCCGGGGGGCACTCCGGGGAGGGCGAGCTGATAATCCGCAATCTGGAGAACACCATCGTGCGTCACGCAGACCATGCGTACTGGGAGATCCTGAGGATCGCGGGCAAGCTGGAAGATGCCGACTCTTAAGCAAGGAAATGGGAGGTCAACGTGGGTGCTAATGACCGTCTTCGCGAACTTAACCTAACGCTGCCGGAACCGGCCCGGCCGCTGGGGTCTTACGTGACCGCGGTGCGCACCGGCGACCTCCTGTTCACCGCCGGACATCTGCCGGCCTCGCTGAACGGCCGGCAGTGGCAGGGCAAAGTGGGCTCTGATTTCACGGTGGAGGAGGGAGCCGAAGCTGCTCGCCTCACCGGCCTGAATCTGCTGGCCACGGTGCGCGACGCGATCGGGAATCTGGACAACGTGGTCAGAGTCGTCAAGCTGACCGGGTTCGTCGGCAGCGCCCCCGGCTTCAATCAGCAGCCGGCCGTCATTAATGGCTGCTCCGATCTTTTTGCCGGGGTGTTCGGCGAGGCCGGAATCCATGCCCGCTCGGCGGTGGGCGTCAGCGAACTTCCACTGGGCACCCCAGTGGAAATTGAGGCTATTTTCGAAATCAAGTAACCGCCACCCGGGCTGGACCGGCCCAATCCCGTGGAAGGACGGGGCGGGACAATGAGAAATCTCAACACCGCGCTTCCGTTTCTTCTGTTCTTCTTCTTCGTGATTATTTTCGTTGGTCGGCTTACCCAGATCCGTCCCTATCAGGAGCTCTCCGAGAGCCTGAGCGCGGGTCGGGCGGCCGATAGCAAACGGGAGATCGTGAGGGCCACGGTGTTGGGATCTGAGGACGAAATCCTTGTGGCTGGGCGCGGCACCGCCGATTTTCTGACAAACGGCGCAAGCGTGGCCGACCTACCCGAAACAGCTGACAAGATCGTTCTGGATTTCGATCCGCCCCTCATTGTCGACACGACTGGCGCGGCGCCCGTGACGTTATCGTCGGCGGTCGTCGCGGGTAAGGAGCGAACGGTTGTGCGCGTCGGCGACGTGGTCACAGTCTTCGGCAGAAGGGTCGCCGCGGGGCCGCTGCGGGCGGACATCATCTCGGCCCTGCCGCCGGCGGAGCTCTATAGTGATCGACTCCGCGCCGCCGTCCGGGTATTTGTCGGCGGGCTGGGAATGCTCGCGGCCTTCTTCATGCTGCCGCCGGTTGCACGTTTTCTAAATCGCTTCGCCGGCGAAATCCGGCGTGGTCGAGCCAGTCGTCGCCGCCGCGCCGAACTCCGGGAGCGTGGCGAATGTCCCGCCTGCCAGCCTTCGGCCGCGCCCGGATTTATCGCCTGTGTCGAATGCGGTCGGGCGCTCGAAGCGGCCCGCAGCTAAGAGAAATTCGGGAGTCATTGCAGGCATTGCGTGAAGGCTCCGCTCTGCTCCTGTCGGCTATGGGCCCGGTATCCGCGTCACTGCGGTTTCGTCGTCAGCACGGGATGAAACTCGAAATTCGATCCGCCGACGTGTCTGTCGCCGATGCCCGGGCGGTGAGGCACGTATTGTCCCGGGTCGGCGCCCGGGTAGCCCGCGAACCGAGTCCGATATGGATTATCAACTTCGACGATTCCGTCGGCCGGGCCGCGGCCGCCGCGCACGGTATTTTTCAGGAGGTTTATCGGTTGGACCCGGACTATTCCGTGGAGACTCGCCGCCTGCCCTGAGTCCGGAAAGCACCGAAGCCCGCAACAGCACGGCCGTTGCGAGCTTCAGTTTTTTGATAGTGAATCCGGCGACTCTCACCCTCCTTGTTGGGGAGGGATCCGCTCGCTAGAGGTACTTGGCCTCCAGGGAGGATGCGCCGGATTCACTGCCTATACGTTCAGACATTGGGCATCACCCCCTTTCATCACAAGTAGGCTAGCACGCGGATCCGGCCGGTATCAAAGAAGTCGGTCTGGCGTAAACCGGGCCGGGGAGCTGACAGTTAAACGGTCGATCCGGGGGTCGAGCACGCCCGAAATTCCGGTCACGGCACCGCGTCCGAATCGGTTGGCTCGTCCGCTGGAGCTATTCGTTAAGACTCTTCTTGCAGCCCCACGTTTATCTGCAGTTTGCCGAGTTCGGTCTTCAGCGGCAGCGCCACCGTGGACATCGTCATCGTGGATATGCGGGTTCCCTTGCCCTCGATGATGGTCGGGGCGAAAGGTCGCAGGTGAGGCCAGCCTCTTCCAGCATTATCGCGGCCTGGCCGGTAATCATGTTCCCGAGCTCACCGATCGCGCTCCGTCCCAAATCGTCGAGTTCGGTAACCGGCTCGACCATCATCGCGGAGAAGACACCGATGGCCATCTCGTTCAACTTTGAGGTTGGCTTCCTTGCGCAACACTTCATTTGCGGCGGATATAAATGCGTTTATTAATTGTGCCTTCATGTTTGTGCTTTGCTCCATCAGCGGTCCGGCTCCAAGTCTGTCGAAGATACTGAGGCTGCCTGATATTCAACGTTCAGTATCCTTTGCGTATTCGTTTGGGACTGTAACCGAGGCCACAGCTTGGTGGCTGTCTGAGCAAACTAGCCGCGTCCCTGAGACCTTTGGTAACTGGAGATTAATTGCCCGAAATCGACAACTATGTTGTCTGGGATCTGGAGACTTTGAGGTTGAGCTGGGAGGTTCCCGGTCGCTGGAACAACCCGGCCGGATTCGGCCTGAGCGTTGCCGTGACTCAGGATCGAATGGGCTCCGTGCAAACGTGGGTAGAAGGCGAGGCCAAAGAGCTCATCGAATATTTGAGTGGCTTCGAAGTGGTTGTGGGGTTCAATTCCCGCCGCTTCGATAACAAAGTTCTCGGCGCCTACGGGGATGTCACAACGATAGATGTGCATACCGTGGACTTACTGGAAGATATCTCCGCCGCCTGCGGACGTCCGAACTGTGTATCTTTGGATCGGCTCGCCGAGTCCTTGTTTGGAGAGACCAAACTGCTTGATGACCCCACCGATGCCGTTCGCATGTGGCGAACCGGACGTCCCGAGGATCGGGAGTATGTGGTCCGTTATTGTCAGCAAGATGTCGATCTCACATGCCGCGCGTTCGAATTCGGCCGCCGTAATGGATTTGTGATCGTCCCGGTTCCTGACACCTTCTGGAACGAGCTGCCGCTGGTCGCCCGGGTGCCGATCGATTGGGGCGACGAACCGGCTCGTCCACTCGTGCAACCGAAACCTCTGGACCTGTAGTCGCCTTGACTCCTGCCAGGCATCGCTCCGTGGGCGATCCGGCTATCCGGCTTCAGCTGTGACCACCGACGACAGCCCCGGGCTCTCCGCCGGTTTCGACGGCGTCGCATCACCCGACTTCCCAACGGGCACTCGCCAACGGGCGACGGTGTCGTCGCGTCGGCGGCGGCGAGGCCACTCGCTAACCGGCATCTTGCTCGCTGCCATCGTCCTGCTGGCGCTGGCGCTACGCCTGGTCGGGCTGGACTGGGATGCCGGCAAGCATCTCCATCCCGACGAACGCTTTCTCACGATCGTCGAAACCTCGATTCGCTGGCCGTCATCCGTAGAGGAATATTTCGACCCGACCCGATCACCGCTGAACCCGTTCCTCCGGCCCGATATTTCATTCTTCGTCTACGGGACGTTTCCGCTGTTCCTGGTCAAGGCACTGGGCACCGTCACCGGCTACACCACGTACGACACCATCAATCTGGTGGGACGGGTGGTCTCGGCTGTGTTCGACGTCGGCACGGTGCTTATCCTGTTTTTGCTCACTCGCCGGCTGTTGGATTGCCGCATCGCCCTGCTCGCCGCTTTGTTTGGTGCGCTCAGTGTGCTGAGCATTCAGCTCTCGCACTTCTTCGCGGTAGACACTTTTTCAACGTTCTTCGTCACCGCGGCTCTTTACTTCGCCCTGCGCGTGTATCAGGAGCAACGCTGGTATCTATTCGCGGGACTCGGGCTCGTCACCGGCCTGGCGCTGGCCAGCAAGCTCAGCAGCGGCCTGATCATCCCTTTCGTCATTACCTACATGATCGCCAGGTACCTCCGCGATCGTCGGGTCGCGTCGGCTACGCCCCCATGGCCGCGTTTGGTCGCCGGGCTGCTGTTGGCCGGCGTGATCGCGGCCTTCATCTTCCGCATAGCGCAGCCCTACGCTTTCGCCAGCGGAAACTTGCTGGATTTTCGCCCCGCCCGAGATTTTCTCGACGCTGTGAGCCAGCAACGCCAGATCCAGGAGGGCACGTACGACTGGCCGCCCGGCATCCAGTGGGCTGGCACCAAGCCGTATCTGTTCCCGCTCAAGAACATCGTCGTCTGGGGACTCGGTCCGGCGCTCGGCGTCGCCGCCCTGGCGGGTCTCGTATTTGCTTCCTGGCGCCTGGCCGCGCGGCGAGACTGGCCGCTTTTCATCCCAGTTGTCTGGACCCTGCTGAATCTTGTCTACTTCGGTGCCCTGGTTCTCAAGACCATGCGCTACTACCAGCCCATGTACCCGATGCTCGCGATGCTCGCGGCCTGGGCCCTTTATTACGTCTGGGACCGGCGATCTAGATTCCGCCGGCTTCCGGTCCCGGCCCCGACGCTGCCGCTGGCGCTTTTCGCCATCGTGATCTCGGGAACCGCTCTCTGGGCCATCGCCTTCACCAGCATCTACACGCGTCCGGTCAGCCGGATCGTAGCCAGCGAGTGGATTCACTCGACTATTCCGGCGGGCACGACAATCGCCGTGGAGCACTGGGACGATGCCCTGCCGCTGGGCCTGCCGGGATACGGCGGCGCCGAACGCTACAACATGTTGCGGCTACCGCTGTATGACGACGACACCACGGCTAAGCGGGAGCGGGTGCTCGACGTCATCAATCAGACGGAGTTCATCGTGCTCAGCAGCAATCGTCTCAGCGGCAGCATTCCCCGCATGCCGGGTCGCTATCCGATGACCATCCGCTACTACGACGCCCTCTTCTCCGGAGAGCTTGGCTTTGATGAGGTGGCAGATTTCACCAGCTATCCCTCCCTGTTCGGATTGGAAATACCCGACGATTCCGCGGAGGAGGCCTTCACCGTTTACGATCACCCCCGCGTACGCATCTTTCGGAAGGGTGCCGGATTCGACGCTAACGCGGTCCGTGCCATTCTCACGGATGTCGATCTCTCCGCCGCCGCGCGTGTCTTGCCCCGCGATGCCGGCGCTCCCGATCTGCAGCTGAGCGCAGCCGACAGGGAGCGGCTAACCACCACCGGCTCGCTTCCCGAGCAGCTTTTCGACGACTCGATTTTCGCCCGATACCCGGCGGTCGCCTGGTTTCTGCTAGTCCTGATAGCCGGACTGGCCTCGTGGCCGCTGGTAAGTCTTGCGCTGGCCCGCCTGCCGGACTCCGGCTACTTCGCCGCCCGGCTCTTCGGTCTGTTGCTGCTTGTGTATCCGGCCTGGATGCTGGGCAGTCTGCGTTGGGCGCCGTTTGGCCGTGAGACGCTGCTGGCCGGCCTGGCGGTCCTGGCGGCACTGGGGATCACCGTGGGTTGGTTCCGCCGACGGCGATTGCTCGAAACAATCCGATCGGCCTGGCCCGGGCTGCTCGCGGGGGAACTTGTGTTCCTCGCCGCTTTTCTCTTCTTATTGGTGATCCGCATGGCCAACCCCGACCTCTGGCACAACGTCTTTGGCGGCGAAAAACCGATGGATTTTGCTCAGCTAAACGCTATGCTGCGCACCGATTATTTCCCGCCTTACGACCCCTGGTGGTCCGGCGGCTATATCAATTACTACTATTTCGGCCAGCTCTTCACCGCCGGTCCGGCCCTCGTGCTTGGTATCCCGCCGGCCGTGGCTTACAACCTTGGTTTGCCGGCTATGTTCGCGGTCACCGCGGCCGCGATCTTCTCGTTCGGCTTCAACATCTGGCGCGGTGTCGGCCGAAAGCGAATCGCCGCCGTCGGCGTGGGGCTGCTGGCGGTCTTTCTCACCCTCTTCCTGGGCAATCTTGATTCTCTGGTACAGCTCTTTCAGATCACCGCGCGCCGGGCACCCGGGGCGGCGACCGGGCTTTCCGTTCTCTCCCAGGTTCCGGGCACGCTGCTGAGTGGGACTTTCAGCGCCGATTTCGACTTCTGGCGTAGCACCCGGATCATTGAGCAGACGGTAAACGAATTTCCGTATTTCACCTTTCTTTACGGTGACCTCCATCCCCATTTGCTCGATCTTGGCTGGACCATCGTGACCCTGATCGGTGTCGTCGCCCTGGTGCTTGCCAGACCGGTCCCCGGCCTCTTCGCCGCCGGAGCCACGTTCCAGTCCCGCGCGCTGGCATTTGTCCGCGGTGACCATCTCCCGCCGCTGGTAATGATCGCAATCACCCTCGGCGTCCATCGGGTTACCAATCCATGGGACTTTCCCACCTATCTTCTGCTCGCCGTGCTGGCGCTTGTCTATTCGCTATGGCGCGGACACGGGCGGTTTAGTTGGAGCCTTCTAGTAATACCGGTGCTGGCCGCCGGCCTGTTGATGGCCATCAGCCTGGCGCTCTTCGCTCCCTTTCATGCCAATTTTGGCGTGTTTTTCAGCGGCGTGGTTCGGACCCCCGACACAACTCCCCTCAGCCTGTATCTGCTGTTCTTCGGGGTATTTTTCCTGATACTGCTGAGCTTCGCCGCGCTCAGTTTCGCCCCCCGACGGGTTCGCGGGTGGCATTCGACGGGTTTCAAGGTCGGGCTGGCCAGCCCGGTCAGGCTGGTGAGATACGTGTCTCTGGCCGCCGCGCTCGGGCGCTGGCGGCGTCTGCCCGGCATCTGGGTGCTGGTGTTTCCGGCCGCGGCGTTGCTTGTGCTGCTACTCGGCGCCGCCACCGGCCAGAGCTGGTCTACTCCGGCGGCGCAGACCGGGTTGATCGTCGTTGGCCTGGGGATTCCTATTTTCTGGATGATCGGAGCCGGCAGAATCCCGCCGGTGTCATGGCTCATTCTCATCCCTGGGATATTGATATTTATCCTGCTGATCGCAGACTTCTCATGGTCCACGCGCTTATTTCAACCGCTGGCTGTCCTCCTGGCGATTGCCGCCGCGCTGAAGAATCGCCAGGATCCGATCCGGTTTATCCCGATGGCTCTGCTCGCTGGTGCGTTGCTGCTGACCACCCTCCCCGAGTGGTATGCGCTGGAGGGTGACATCGGCAGGCTCAACACCGTTTTCAAGTCCTACTATCAGGCGTGGGTGATGCTGGCGCTGGCGAGCGCGTTGGTTTTGCCGCAACTGATTCCGGCCATCCTGCGCCGCTTCGGAGGCTGGTTGAGCGTCGGGGGCTCCTTCCTGCTGGCGGCGATCGCGATTTCCGTATTTGGGGCCGCGCTTTATCCGATCGGGGCGACCGCGGTGAAAATCGACCTTCGCATCGCTCACACCGAACCGACGCTCGACGGCACGGCCTACATGGTGGAAGGCGTCATCAACGACCGCGGGCGCGACATCGAGCTTATCTACGACAAGCAGGCCATCGACTGGATTCTGGCCAATGTGGAAGGCCGTCCGACCATCCTGGAAGCCACGGTGGATATCTATCATTGGGGTTCGCGAATCTCGATAAACACCGGCCTGCCCACCGTGCTTGGCTGGGACTGGCACGAAAAACAGCAGCGCTGGCCCTATCGCCACGAAGTGGATGCGCGCCGCCGCGATGTGGAGCTTGCCTACAGCATGACGAACGAGACCGAACTGCTGGAGATGCTCGATCGGTACGGCGTCGATCTCATTTACGTCGGTGAATTGGAACGTGCCTACTTTCCGGCCGATGGACTGGCGAAATTCGATGATCTGATCGATCGCGGGCTGCAGGTCATCTATGAGAACCGTGACGTCCGCATCTACCGGGTATCGTCATGACGCTAGGTAAAGTTGCCGCCGGCCTGCGCTCGCCGCTATTGGCTAATTCGCGGCCGACCGAAAGGATCCACCAATAAGCGACTCGCTTCTCTGGGTGCCGATCCTGCTCGTCATGACGCTCGTCGGGTTGCCGCTCGCTCACATCCTGTTCCCGCGCCTTCCTTCCCGCGGCTATCTGCTGGCCAAACCGCTGGGCCTGCTGGCGTTTGGCTTCGTGAGCTGGCTGCTGTTGTTCACGGGAGTGTTCGCCAACGGTCGCTCTTATCAAACGATCGTGCTACTTATCGTGATGCTCGCCGCCCTGGCTGCCTACCGCCGCCTTCCCAATCTGGCGGCGGAGCTCCGCGCCCGCAAATGGCAGATCATCCTGGGTGAAGCCGTCTTCGCGGTCGCCTTCCTGTTGTTCGCGCTCTACCGTGCCCGCAATCCCGATATCGCCGGCACGGAGAAGCCGATGGAGTTCGCGATGTTGAGCTCGGTAATGCGCAGCGCTACCTTTCCGCCGATGGACCCCTGGCTATCCGGTCTTCCGGTCAACTACTACTACTTCGGTTATTCCATCGGCGGGGCGCTGGCGAATCTGGCAGGAACCGCGGCGTCCATCGCCTTCAATCTTTGGCTCATAACCGTCTTTGCGCTGACCGCGCTCGTTACCTTCTCGCTGGGCCACGATCTGCTGGCGCTCGCCCGCGACAAGGCCACCGCGATTGAGCGCAACGTCACCGGCGGTCTGGCGGCCGTCCTCGTGCTGTTCGCCGGCAATCTGGCCGGCTACCGCGTTGTGATCGAACCCGACTTTCACAGAGAGGACTTCTGGCGCGGACTCGGGTGGAATGCGAGCCGTGTCCTTCAGCGCAGCAACGAGGCGGGCGAGCTGCAGGACTACACGATCAACGAATTTCCGGCTTTCTCCTTTGTTCTCGGCGATCTGCATCCCCACGTCATGGCGCTGCCGTTCACGATGCTGGCGGCCGCTATCGCTCTGAGCTGGCTGCTTGCATGGGGCGACAGGACATCGTCTTTCCGGGAGACGATCCCGCTCGCCGCGGGTACGGCGCTGCTACTGGGCGCTTTGAACGTGATCAATCCCTGGGACTTTCCCAGCTTCGCGGTGCTGGTCGCGATTGCCGGGTTGACCGGGTTGTATTTCTTCGGCGACCGCCGGCGTTGGACCGACATCGTCATCCATTTTGTCGCCGTCGTGGCGCTGTCGCTGCTGCTGTACCTTCCTTACCATCTGCACTTCGAGCCGTTCATAAGTCGACTGGGACTGGTGTCGGTCAGGTCGGCGGTCGGCCCGTTCGTCATCATCTTCGGATTCTGGATCGTGGCCGCGATCCTCCTGCTGGCCCATCGGCTGGGGCGCGACTCGCTCTCCGGCCGCTGGATGGTGCTGGCGGTGGGCGCAGGCGTGGTGGCGTTATGGATATCCAACTTCCCGGTCGGTGTCCTGATCCTGTGCGCGCTGCTGGCGGCGGCGATGGCGTACCTTGGCGTTCGCCGGTCAGATGGCGAACCCGGACGCGCCGCGCTGCCACTGGTTTTTTTCGCCGGATTCGGACTGGCGGCCGTGCCTGAGATCGTGTTCGTGGACGACTTCTTCGGGCCGCCCTACGAGCGCATGAACACCGTTTTCAAAATCTACTTCCAGGCCTGGCCGCTGCTGGCGGTAGCCTCCGCGCCCGCGCTGTACCTATTTCTGCGACGGGTATGGAGGCGGTCGGGCGAGACCAGCGCGTTCGCTACCGGCGCCACCGCTCTGGTGGCCGTAATGTTTTTCGTCGCCGGCATCTATCCGTTTGCCGCGGGCGGCGCCCGGATAGAGGGCAGCCAAACAGCTACGCTCGACGGCCTGGCCTTCGCCCGTCGCAACTGGCCGGCCGAAGTCGAGGCCGCAGAATGGCTTCGCGCCGAGGCCCCGGCCGGCTCGGTGGTCCTGGAGGCCGCCGGCAACGCATATACCGATTACGCCCGCGTCTCCGCCTGGACAGGCATACCGACCGTGATTGGCTGGGACCAGCATGAGGCGCTGTGGCGTAGGGACCGGCAGGAAGTCGATCCCCGGGTGATTGACGTCGACGCCATATATCAGGGTCGGGGTCGTGGCGAGACTCTGGATCTGCTGCACAAATACGATGTCCGCTACGTCTTCGTCGGCCGGCTCGAGCGTGAAAAATACGGACTCGATGTCGCGACCCGCTTTACCGGTTTTCCGCTGCTGTTTGAAATCCGGGGCGAAGTGTCCATATTCGGGGTGCCGCTCAGCACCCCGGGAGGATAAATAGTGGGATCGGCCAGTCCAGAAACGCGCGGGAGCTCCTGGTGGCAAGTGGTAAGGCTGCCGCTGCCGGGCGGACGCGGGTTGGAACTGGTCCGCTGGGAGATGCTGCTGTACGCCGCGATCATCGTGGCGGTCGTGGTCATCCGGTTCCTGGACCTCGACCTCCGCGCTTACCACCATGACGAAAGCATCCACGCCAAGACCTCGTGGGACATCATGAACGGCGCGGCGTACCGCTATAACCCCGTTTATCACGGGCCGTTCCAGTACTTCGCTACCGCCGCCGTGTTCAAGATTTTCAGTGCCGGCGACTTCGCCGGCCGCATCATGCCCGCCATCTTCGGCACGGCCACCATCTTCGCGGTCCCCTGGCTCTACCGGAATCACCTGGGCCGGCACGGCACCTGGATCGCCATGGTCGCCCTCACGCTGTCCACCGGGTTCATGTACTTCTCGCGCTTCGCCCGTAACGACATCTACGTGGCGTTCTGGACCGTGCTCCTGTTCGGCGCGTTACTCCGTTACATCGACCGGCCCCAGCGTCGCTGGGTGATCCTGGCCGCGGCCACGCTCGGGTTCTCCTTCGTCACCAAGGAGAACAGCTACATCATCGGATTCATCTTCGTGAGCTTCGTAGCGCTGCTGGCGCTGTGGACCTTCTTTGGTCAGAGAGGCCGGGATACCACCGACGAGACGGCCCGCCAATTTCGGACCGCGTTCCAGGCGCTGGCACGGGATGTGGATGGGTTGGCCTACGCCTTCCTGCTGTTCCTGGGCGTGGTTTTTATCTTCATGACCTCATTCTTCACCTACTTACCCGGATTTCGCGAGGGCATCATCAAATCGTTCACCGTCTGGGCGGACATCAACGAGTCGCAACGGGTGAACCAGCCCTGGTTTTTCTACCTCATTTTTACCGGCGTTTACGAGGCGTTCGCGGCGCTCCTGGGTCTGGCGGGCGTCGTGCAGGCCATTCGCCGGCCGAAGCTCTTGCCCGTGCTCCTGCTCTATTGGACGGTGCTGAGCTTCTTCATCTATTCGATCGCCGGTGAGAAGGCAGCCTGGCTCTCGCTCCATCCGACCCTGCCGCTTACGCTGCTTGCCTCGTGGTATGTCGGGGAGAGGCTTGAACAGATCAGGTCCGTCGGGGGACGGGCTGCTGTGGCTCTCATTGCCATCGTCCTGCTCGGCTGGACCGCCGGAAATGCCCTGCGGGTGACTTTTGTTTACCGCGATATACCCAACGATTTCGTCGTCTACACGCAGACATCCCGGGACGTTCTGGAGACCATGGAAATAATCGAGGAGGCCAGCCGCCGCACCGGCGAGGGACCGGATATCCCGATCTTTCTGCATGCCGAAACCCACTGGCCCTATGCGTGGTATCTGCGCGATTACACCACGGTTTACTACGCCCCAAACATGACCGAGCTACCCACCCAGAAGATCGTTCTCGCCGACGACGCGAGCGCTCGCGAGCTGGGCTATCTCTTCGTCGATTATGTCGGCATCGAAATGAAGCTCCGCGAGTGGTTTCCCGAGCAGGTTTACAAGGAATGGGATTGGAGTTCTCTGGGCAGCGTCTTCGATGAGGAGAACCTGTCAAAACTCTATCGTTTCTACTTCTTCAGGGAGCCGCCCGAGGACCTGGGTTCGTCAAATTATGTCCTTTACGTCCACAAGGATCTCTTGCAGGCTGGGCCGCTGGGGCGGTTCACCCTGCTCCCCTCGCTGCCTGCCGGTCCCTGAGAATTGAACCGCCGAACGCTGCTCAGGGCGTCCATCGGGCTGCCGTTGAGCGCCGTATTTCTCTGGCTGGCGCTTCGCAACGTCGATCTTGGATTGGCCGCGTCGCGGATCGCCGACTCCGACCTAACTTTCGTTTTCCCGGCCGCCGTCGTGCTGATGATCGGAATCTGGGTCCGGGCCGTGCGCTGGCGAATCTTGCTGGCGCCGTTAGGGCGAACCACGGTGATGCAGTCGTTCTCGGCCCTCACCATCGGCTACCTGGCCAACAACGCCCTGCCCGCGCGACTCGGGGAGATTGCCCGGGTGGTCGTCCTCCACCGCGATACTCGCATTCCGCGATCGGGCGCTCTCGGCACAATCGTCGTCGAGCGCCTCTTCGATGTCCTCACGCTGCTTCTGATGCTCGGCGTCGCCGTGATGGCGTCTGGCTGGGAAAATCCCTGGGCCGGCCCGCTGGGGCTGGCCGGGCTCGGCGCCGCGCTTGGCCTCGTCGCGGTCTATCTGGTCGCCGCCCGCTCCGTCACCCTGCCGGCACGACTCTCCCGCCTGTCGCTGCCCTTAATCGACCGCCTGCCGCACCGGCTCGTTGAGGTGGCCGGTGGCGTCCTTGCCGGATTCGCCAACGTGGCCTCGGCCGGCGCCCTGACGCGAATATTTCTCCTTTCGGTGTTGTCCTGGACCATCGAGGCGTCGGTCTACTACTTGATGCTCCGGGCTCTGGGTATCACCGCCGGTGGATTCTGGCTGGCGGTTCTGGTGTCGTCGCTCTCCAACCTGGCGGGAGTCATTCCGGCCGGACCTGCCAATCTGGGCCCGTTCGAATACTTCGCCAGAGCGACGCTGCTTGGCTTCGCGCTCTCCGCCGAGACCGCCGTCGCTTTCGCTGTGGCCGCTCACCTGCTCATCATCGTTCCGCCGAGTGTCATCGGCGGAATCTTGCTCGTTCGCGCCGGCCTCCGCTGGCGCGCCGGCGACGCTCAGAAGATTGATCGGGTCGATCGTCCTGAGCCGGGGTAACCTGATCCGATCATGAGCAACCGATCCGATCCCAGCGTCGCCATTGTCGGGGCGGGCGTCACCGGCCTGACCGCCGGCTTCGAGCTGTCGCGCCGCGGCTTTGCCGTCGATGTCTATGAGGCCGCGCCCACCATCGGCGGCGAGCTGGGGGTCATCGACATAAACGGCGAACCGGTTGAACGCTACTACCATCACCTTTTCAAGGGTGACTCCGAGATCATCGGCCTACTGGGACAACTGGGCATCGGCGATCTCCTGGAATGGCGCTCGCCGCCGATGGGGTTCTATTCCGACGGACGCCTTTTCAATTTCACCACTCCCATCGATCTGCTCCGATTCAAGCCCTTACCGCTCCTCGATCGCCTGCGGATGGCGTTCTCCACCATGTATCTCCAGCGGATCAAGAACTACGCTCGCTTCGAAGACATCCGCGCCTCCGACTACGTTCCCGGAATCACTGGGCAAAGGGCCTTCGAGACCATCTGGCGACCGTTGCTGATGGCCAAATTCGGGGAGCAATGGGACGAAATATCGATGGCCTGGTTCTGGGGCCGTGTGCATGTGCGCTTCCAATCGCGCAGCCGGTCCGGGCTGCGCGAGGAGCTCGGTTACATTCGGGGAAGCTTTGCCAGGATCAGCCAGGCCCTGGCGGACCACCTCAGTAAACAGGGCGGGCGCATTTTTCCGGGCATGCCGGTGGAAGCGATCGTGCAGCGCGAAGGCCGTGCGACCGGCATTCGGGCAGGGGGCGAGGAACACGACTACGATCACGTGATCGGCACGGTCGGCCTGCCGATCCTGCGACGGCTGCTCGGCCCTGGCCAGCTCAGCAACGGTTACGGCACCATCGATTATCGCGCCGCCCTGGTGATGTTGATGAGGCTCAACCGGCGGTCAGGCGATCGCTACTGGACGAACATTGGCGACCCGGATCCGCCCTTCGCCGGCCTCATCGAGCACACGAATTTCATCCCGCCGGAACGCTACGGCGGCGCTCACCTGCTTTACGTCAGCAATTACGTCCGTCCCGACAATCGCCTGTTCCAGCTCACCGACGACGAGCTGTTTGACGAATACTCGCCGCACATCGCCCGGGTCTTGCCCGGATTTCAACCCGAGGCCGTGGTCGAGCGCTGGGTCTCTCGCGACGCTGTGGCTCAGCCGGTGATCACGGTCGGGTATCAGCGGCGCATTCCGCCGTTCCGCAGCGAGGTGCCTGGTTTTTATGTCTGTAACACCTCACAGATTTACCCTGAAGATCGCGGCACGAATTACAACGTGCGAATCGCCCGCCAGGTGGTGCGTTGCATCTGTGAGGACGCCGGCGTGGTGTACGACCAGTAAGCGGCCGGTGGCCGCCTAGATCGGCAGCAGGCGCTCGTCCTCGCTGATCCCGTCGGTGGCCAGGGTCGGTACCCGATCGCTGCGGTCCACCTGGGCGCAGAAATCCAGGTCGGCCTCCAGGCCGATCGCTAGGAGCCGCCGCCCGCTGTCCGAGATTCGCAGCATCGCCGGCAGGTCCTCGTACTCCCGCGCCAGAGCGATGGCGGCCAGCGCCGAATCCTCCGCCTCCCCACCCATCTCCAGGAGCCGCCCCGCGATTAAGCCGGCGCAAACGGCGTCGTCCAGCGCGAACCGCCGGTGGCTCCCGGCGCAGACGACTATTACCGTTTCCGGATCGGTGGCAGCGGCCCGCTCGGCGGCTGCCGTCAGATTCAGGAAACTCGCCATCGAGACGTGTTTGGCCGCGGCCGCCATTCGCGCCGCCCTTGGCCCGTTGACCGTGCCGAACACGATCTCCCGGCCGTCGAACTCCATCTCGGAGACCTCGCGTGGCGAGTTGCCGAATTCAAATCCGGGCAGAGGCAAGCCGTCCAATTCTCCGCCCGCCCAGGCGTGCGGGCGCTGACGGTCGCGATACTCCAGGGCCTCGCGGGCGCTGGCAGCAAGGTAAATAGGCGGATTGCCATTCGCCGCGATCACCGCCAATGTGGCACCCGAGCGGACCGCATCCACCACTATGGCGGTATCTTCGGCGCCGTAATCCATTTCCTCGGGGAGAAACGCCACCGCTACCCGCATGCTCGTTACCGCGTCGGGCGGCTGCTTAGACCTTCGGGTGGTCGGTGCGGACGACCTGGGTGTCGTCGTCCAGCGTCTCCAGCAGGTAGTCGCCAAACATATTTGGTGCGTCCGCCTGCAATATCTTGAGGATCGCCGTTGCGACCTTTCGGATTTCCACCTCGGCATGCTCGCTGGCGCGAAGCTCGATGAAATGCCGCAGCGCCCGGGCGTTGGCGGTGACAAATATCTTGGTTTCCGTCGCGTTGGGCAGCACACTCCGCGCCGCCTGTCGCGCCAACTTTCGGCGTAGAGTCTTGCTCTCAACGTGAGCAAACTGTTTACGCAATTGCTTGGCCAGCACCCGGTACGCCTGCTGCGCCTGCCCGATGGACTCTATCCAGACGGCGTGAGACTCCGGATCGTCGGCGATGCAATCGGGTTCGATGAATTCGGCCTTCGACTCGTTCACGTAGCGCTGGCTCAGCTGGCTGTAGCCGAAGCCCGCCCGGTGGCGCACCAGCTCGTGCGTGAATGTGCGGGACACGCCGGTGATGATGAAGTTCCAGATCGCGTGTTCCAACACACTCCCGTGGCCGGACGAGAGGATGTTGCCCAGATACTCTTGGTTGCTGCCCCGACCCTTGCCAAACGACATGTAGCACACCCGTCCGGCAGCCTCCGAAAGAAGCTGCGCCGGCACCTGCGTGTCGGGGTTCCACTCCATGCCGTGGTCGCGTAGAAAGTCTTCCATCCCCCCCTCCTCCACGACCTGCTTACCCACCAGATAGATGCTCGGGTCGCGAACTATCTGCAGCTCAACTTGTTGTGAGGCGGTTGGTGTGGTGCTCATCATTCTCCTACTGTTAGCCGTATGATTGTGCGCGTGAGGTTTCATTGCAAATTACAGTTGCGCGGTCTTCCGTGACCGCGCCCGGCGAGTCCGAGGTCGAGCGCATTCTGCCTCAGGGCGACTGGTACATTATCCCGCCGATAGAGGGCGAATGGAAAATTGACGCGGTCCCCGATGGCGATGGAGGCCAGCATCTCACAATGATCTATGCGGAGGGTTACTCAGCGACTGTTCACCTGAAGGGCGACGGCGTTCTCCAGGTGAGCCTCTTCCAGAACGACCTGCCTCACCCCATGGAGATCGACCAGGGCAACCTGCATATCTGGTTCCGCGACCGCCGGGATGAACTCCCCGTTGCGCTCAAGAACACCCACGAATGATCCGCGACCTGCAACGCTGGCTCTGGCTCGCGGGTGGGGCCGTCGCGGTCGTCGGTGCCGGGTCCGGGTGGTGGAATAATCGCCAACCGGCCAGCCTCGTCGACTGGAAGCTCGCCCGCCGCGTCGCTGGGCGGATGAGCCGTCGCGACGGGGTTCCCCTCAGCAGCACGGTCGAGATCGATTACGAGGCCCTTTCGGTTGAGTGCCGGGTCGCCGTCAGCAACTATTTACGTCGGGAAATCGACCGGGATGGCGCCGGCGTCATCCCCATCGACCGCGATACCTGGATCGCCCTCAACATACGCAATTTCACAAAAATGCTCGAGCCGGTGGAATCGGCCTACGCCAAACTGAGGCAACGCAGCGGCATAGGGGGAGCGCTGCTCTCAATGCCGGCCCGGATCGCCGTCAGCCTGCAAATGGGATTCATGCTTGGCTTTCTCTCCCGTCGCGTGCTTGGTCAGTACGATATTCCGCTGCTTGAGGCGGGAGAGGGTGAGACTTACCTGGTGGAGCCGAACATCGAGGCGATAGCCCGCAAGGCCCGCGTGGACCCGGTCGCCATGCGACGCTGGGTCGCGCTGCACGAAATAACCCACGCCCTAGAGTTTGAGTCCACTCCGTGGCTCCGAGACCATCTGGCCGATCTACTACGTGAGTATCTGGGGGAAATCGCCGGCATGATCGAAGATCCGGGCCGCGCCCGCAAGCGGGCAGCGGCGGCCGACGGCACATCAGCGGTTCCCGGTCTCCGCGAAGGCGCTTTGCTGGGATTGCTGCTCTCGCCCCGGCAACGCGAAATTGTCGCCCAGATTCAGGGAGTCATGTCCCTGATGGAGGGTTATAGCAACCATGCCATGCGCAATACTGGAGCGAAACTGAGCCCCGGCTATCAGCTGCTGGACCGACGCATGCGAAAGAGGGAACAATCCCGGGGGCTGACCTTCAACGTCATCGCCCGGCTGCTTGGCCTTGAGCTCAAACTCCAGCAATATCGTCTGGGCGAAATATTTGTGAATATTGTTGTGGAACGTGTCGGTATCGAATTTCTCAACCGAGCCTGGGAATCGCCGCAAAGTCTGCCCACACTGGCCGAGATTGAAAACGCGGAGACGTGGATTCATAGAATAAATGCCAGCGCCGATTAGGGTGGGCCGTCGCCGGATCATTTCCGGCCTGGTGGGGATGCCGCTGATACTGGGTGGCATTCTGTCCGCCTGTGAAAATCCAATAAGCCGGGCTCCCACGCCGACTCCGGAACCCACGCCTCGCCCGCCGCCGGTGCTTGCCGCCGCGGATATCCAGGGGTTGCTCGGCTCCGACTATCTGGACTCAGACCTCGGCTTTTTTGTCAGCTACCCGTCCGATTGGACGGTCGACCCGGTTGAGGAGGAAGGTCTGGCCGTGGTGTTCAAGGCTCCTGTCGCCGTTACGGATGCCACGGGTACGGCCTACCCGACTATCACAGTGGACACCTATGTCCCGGACGATTTCCCACGCACAACCACTCGATTTTTTCTGGAGGTCTCCCTCGACAATGGGATTCCTCTGCTCGAGGAGTCGCTGCCCGCGTTCGAGTTGCTTGCCGGCGAGGTCCAGGAAATCCCCGCCGGATACGCCGCGCTGTTCGAGTTTCGCTACGGCGCCGAAAATGGCCGCCTGCACACCATGTAACTCGTCCCGGCCGGCGTACAAAGGGTCTACTCCGTGACCTACACCGCCCTCGACAGCGTATTTGAAGATCGAATTCTTATCTACCTGGCGGTCGTCTCCACCTCTAGCATCCTGGGTGGCCGCTGAGGGCGAGGCTCACCGGTTTCTACTCACCGTCGTAGTGGATCAGCGCCGTGATCTCACGGTCGCCCAGTTTCGCGCGGCCGTTCAGAAAATCCAGTTCGATCAGAAACGCCATCCCGTACACCTCCCCGCCCAGCTGCTCGACCAGGCTGGCGGTCGCCGCCGCCGTCCCTCCGGTAGCCAGCAGATCATCCACTATCAGCACCCGCGAGCCCTCGCTGATGGCGTCCACGTGAATTTGCACCTCGTCGCTGCCGTACTCCAACTCATAGGTCTTCGAAGCTGTCGCCGCCGGCAATTTCCCCGGCTTTCTAACGGGCGCGAATCCACATCCCAGCAGATATGCCATGGCAGTGGCGAACACGAACCCTCGCGCCTCGACCGCCACTATCAGGTCCGGCGGATCGTCCATGTAAGGCGTGGCCAGCTCGTCGATCGCTGCACGCAGCGCCTCCGGGTTTTTTAGCAGGGTAGTGATGTCCTTAAAATTGATGCCCTCGATCGGAAAATCGGGAACGCTGCGGATGTGCTTCGCCAAGTCCATTAGCAATATCTCCTTCGGCGCGTGCGGCCGTGGGTGCATTTGGTCAGATTTCTCTGCCCCATTGTGGCAGTTCCGCCATTGCCATCCGACAGGTCGCGTCCACTATGATCTACGCGGCCTTACTTGGACCGAAAGCTTGCTCCATGCCCATAACTGATGACCAAGAATTACGCCGAATTCTGGACGATTCCCTTAGTGTCGCGGTAGTCGGACTATCCGACCAGGAGGATCGCTCCAGCCATGGCATCGCGGAATTCTTGCACGACCGCGGCTATCTCATCACTCCGGTCAATCCGAACATCGCCGAATTTCGGGGAACTCCAGCGGTAGCCGTCCTGTCGGAGATAGAGGGGCCGATCGACATAGTGAACGTATTTCGACGGCCGGAGTTCGCTCCCGACATCGCGCGCGCCGCCGTCGCCGCGGGAGCTGGAACCCTGTGGCTCCAGGCCGGGATCGTCAGTGATGAGGCCATGGAAATCGCCGAGGCCGGTGGGCTTAAAGCGGTTCAAGATAGGTGTATCGCTGTCACTCACCGGATGCTTGGCCTGGCCTGACGGTCGGTCCCGGTTCCCGTCCCGATAGCACCTGCCGCCAGTCTGCGATCTGCGTTTCCAGCGGGCGCCGCGCCAGCGTCCGACCTCCGGGATGAAACAGAATGCCCAGTTTTCGGCTGCTCCAGGAAACGACCCGCCCGGCGTCGCGGCTGACTTGCAAGTTATGCCCCTCAATTCGTCCCAGCGCACCCAGGGCCACGGCCCCCAGAGCTACGACCAGTTCGGGATCCACCAATTCCAGCGTCGCCCGCAGCCAGTCTTCGCAATTCGCCAGTTCCGCCGTCAGCGGTTTGGAGTTGTGGCCGTCGGGAGTCTGGGGATTGCACAGCACCGCGTTGGTGATGAAAACGTCGTCCCGCTCCAGACCGCAGGATGCCAGCAGGCGCTCGAAATTCCGTCCGGCGGCATCCCCGTGAAACGGTATTCCGTGTCTCTCCGCACCCCGCCGTCCGGGCGCCTCGCCGATGAGTAGAACGGTTGCGTCCGGGGTGCCGTTGAGCTGGCTCAGGACTCGGCGCCGGCCGGCCATTCGCGGGCATCTTTCGCAGGCCGCGGCCTGCTTGAACAACACGGCCGCCGAATCAACCGTTAGGGAAGCCACCGCCTGGCGCCCATTCCCCGGCCGCTTTTTATCGGCCGGAAGCCCTCCGCAAGGTCCACCCCGGCCTGTAGCCCGCGATAGCGAGCGACCGTCATCATGGTCTCCGTTAGATTGCCTGCGCCTTTGATTTGCGCGGCCGGCAGCGACTCGTAGCACTCCAGCGCCCGACGTTTGATATCGGCCTGTTCGGTGATACCCACGAATTCGGTAGGTTCCGTTGTCTGACCGGGCGGCCCGTCCATCGCGTAAATCACCGGCGATTTCTCCAGCGCTGGTAGGGAAGGCTCCACCGCCGCCACCGCCGCGTCGTGCGCCGCCCGGATGGCCGCCTGCGCCACCGCGTCGTGATCTGAGGTCAACGATCCCGGCGGATGGGTTATCACCAGATCGGGCTGAAACTCCCGGTAAATCGCGACCAATTGCATGACCGTTACCGCGTCCGCCGTGACAAAATGATCGGACTGCCCCAGCCAGTGCAGCCGGGCGCTCAGCAACGCCGCTGCCTTTTCTGCTTCGGTGCGACGAATATCGGCCAGTGCCTCGAGATCGACCTTAGGATCGCTCAGATTGCCATTGGCGACGTAGGCGATGGAGATCGTGTCGCCGTTTGTGAGGTAGCGGGCCAGGGTACCCCCGCAATTAAATTCCGCCTCATGAGGACGGGCCGCCACGACGATTACGCGCAACTTGCCCCTCAATACTCAAGCCGGCAGCCGCCGGTCAACGTCCGTCGGAACAGTTTGCCTTCGCCCACCTCCCCTGGCCAACCCTTGAGCCCATAAAATAGGTTCCCATGCAGCGCTTTTACGACACCGCCCGGGTATTTGTCGCCGCCGGGCGCGGCGGCGATGGCTCGCGGCATCTGCGTCACGAGGCCCACATGCCCCAGGGTGGCCCGGACGGCGGTGACGGCGGCCGGGGAGGCCACGTCGTCCTGGAGGCTACTCACAACGACTCTTCCCTGATTCGCTTTCACTTCAACCAGCGTTTTCGGGCCGCGGACGGCTCCAGCGGCGACCGCAACAACCGCTACGGCCGCAGCGGCGATGATCTCATCGTCGCGGTTCCGGAGGGAACTGTCGTTTCACGTGAGGACACCGGCGATTTTCTATGCGACCTGGTCGCGCACGGCGATCGCTTTGTCGTGGCCGACGGTGGTGAAGGGGGGCTCGGCAACACTCATTTCAAAAGCTCGATCCACCAGACGCCGCGCATAGCGCTGAAGGGCGAGCCCGGCGAATCGCTATGGCTGCGACTGGAACTGAAACTTGTTGCCGACGTTGGGTTGGTCGGCGCTCCAAACGCCGGCAAGTCTTCGCTGCTCGCCCGCGTGTCCGCCGCGCACCCCAAGATCGCCGACTACCCCTTTACGACCCTGACCCCGATTCTGGGCGTCGTGGCCCTGGGCGACAGCAGCGTGGTTGTGGCCGACCTGCCCGGACTCATCGAAGGGGCCCACGCCGGGATTGGCCTCGGGGATCAATTCCTGCGACACGTCGAGCGGACTCGATTCCTGGTGCATGTAGTCGATCTCTCCGGCGAGTCCGGCGAGCCGATCGGCCTCTACGAACAGATCCACGGCGAACTCGAGCAGTACGGCCACGGTCTGAAAGACCGGCCGGTCCTGGTTGCGGGTAACAAGATCGACGTCACCGAGTCGCGAGCGAATTGGCCCACGTTTCGCGATGAGATCCAATCCCGCGATATCGATTGCCTGGCCATTTCCGCGGTGACCGGCGAGGGTCTCGACGAGCTGATCCAGAAAATTTTTGCCGGGGTCGCCGCCGCGCCGATTCCCGACACCCAGCCCGCTTCCGAGGATGTAATCCTTCGGCCTGGGCTGACGACCTCCCCCCTGCTCGTGCGGAAACGGGGCGACTCCGAATTCGTGTTGCGGGGCGATGAGGCTGAGCGGCTGGCCAAGCGGATCGATTTCGAGGTGCCGGACGCCGTTGACTGGTTCCGAAAACGATTGCGCCGCATGGGGGTGGATCACCTGATGACCGAGGCCGGTGCCGCCGCCGGCGATTTGCTGGCGATCGGAGAGAACGAGATCGAATGGCTCTAGGTGATCACCCCTGAAAGGGACTCGCCTCGGCCGCGGGGTCCAGCTCGCCGACGTTGCGCAGGCCGTGCCGCTCGGCCCATTCAAGGCCATCCGCGGTGAGCAGGTATTCAACCTCCGCGGCCTCGAATAGCTGTGTCCGAAAGTCACTCTCGGCGTTGGTTTCCAGCCGATCGCGTTGCTCGGAGGTCAGCACCCGGTCATCGTCCCATTCGATCAACAGGATGACGTAGAACTCGGCGCCCACCGCCTGGGGCTCGCTCACCTGGCCCTCATCCAGATCCCTGGCCGCTTCTGAATACCGGGAGTCAAACAGGTCGACGGGCACGAAGCCCAGATCGCCACCGTCCACCAGATCGCGGGCGGGCGTCGACAGTTCCTGCGCCAGCTCCTCCCAGTTCTCCCCGGCCCGGTAGCGCGACACCACCGCGTCGCCGGCCTCCTGGCTGGGCGCGATGATGTACCGCAGATGCGCTTGCGGCAGCCGATCCGGAACCCCCTCCTGCGCCAGCGCGACATAGTGCCGGTTCAAAACCGCGCCGATCAGAATGTCCTCGAACGTGTCTCTATCCAATCCTAGATTGGCGAGCATCTCGTCCACCCGGACGGGAAGCGGGCGATCGTCGGCCCCGTCTGGCGGCGATGTAATTCCGGCCGGGAACGCCCCGGCTGAACTCAATACCGCTTCGCGTTCGGCGTCCAGTTCAGCGGCCGGGAGTTCATAGCCGTCGTCCTGGGCCTTCTCCTGCAACAGACGGCCCGTTATCAAATCGTCCACGGCCTGGAAGTCCACCGTCAGCAGATCTATTCGTCGCGCTTCGATCGCCTGCTGAACCGCGACCAGGGTCACCTCGTCTTCCGAAGTAAGCGCGTCGCGATACGCCGCCAGGGCGTTGAGATCGCGTGTCGCCCGATATCGGGCGAAGTCGCTTGCGCGGGCGAACTCGCTGAGGGAAAGTTCCTCCCCATTTACCCGGGCCGCCGCCGAACGCCCGGTAAATATGAATTCGATCATCAGGGGGGCCAGCAGGAGCCCGATTACGAACGCCGCGATCGCGAATCCGGCGCTGACCGTGATTTTTCTGGCCAGCGCCGACCGGTGCGCGGATATCAGTTCTCCCCACCGCAGCAGGTCGCCCGGGACCTGCCGCCACCGGATGTCAACCTTCGGTTCTTGCAGACGCCTGGCAGCCTTGATCTCCACCTTGCGTTCGCGCCGCCGTTTGCTCTTGCTGTGGAACCTGCTCATGCGCCGGTCGCCACCGCTACCCGTGGCCGCCCGAAGGCTAGCGGTTCCCCTTGTTCACGTAGGGGATTAGGGCCAGATACCGTGCGCGCTTCAATTCCTTGGCCAGCCGTCGTTGCCGTTTGGCGTTGAGCGTGGTCATACGTCGGGGCAGAATTTTGGCCGCCTGGTTCAGGCACCTTCGCAGCAGTTCCACGTTCTTGTAATCAATCGTCAGATCGATCTCAACTCCGTCGACCCGATTATCGCGAAACGGGCTGACCGGCATCGGCCGCCGGCGCCTGAAGCCGCCGCGGCGCTGTCCCCGGTCATCAGGGCGTTGTCCCCGGTCGTCGGGCCGCCGGCCCGAATCCGGTCCTGAATCGCCCGACGGGCGGTCGCGAGATTCTCTATCTTCAGTCATCGTGATCTTTTCCTCCTGAAATTCAAATATTTAGAAAGGCAGGTCGTCGGGGTCGACGCTCTCGCCGCCGCCTGCCGGGTCCGGCGGTGGTCCACCGTCGCCTCCAGCGTCGCCGCCACCGTCGGGAGGCGCCGCCGGGGCCCCGCCGCCACCACCGCCACCGCCGCCACCACCCGGGCCGTCTTCGCGGGATCGCGCCAGGAGTTGCAGGTTGCTGGCGTCGACTTCCAGACTCGTCCGCGTCTGTCCATCGTTACCGGTCCATTCGCTGGTGCGGAAGCGTCCCTCGACGAATACCTGGCTGCCTCGTTGGAGGTAGTTGTTGGCAATCTCCGCCAGTCCCCGCCAGCATGTCACCCGAAACCAGTCGGTGTTCTCCTCATCCTGGCCGTCTTTTCCCCGTCGGAAGTCATTCACCGCGACACTGAATGAGGTGAAGGCCACCCCGCTCTGGGTGTAGCGCATCTCCGGGTCGGAGCCGAGGTTTCCGATGATGGTTATCAACTTCGTGCCCCGGCTGCGTCCCCGTCGCTGGCTGCTTTCAGTCATCTTCGCCATTCTCCGAGGACTTGTTCTCAGTCGCCGGCTTCACCACCGGTCCCAGCCCACCGTTGTCCTTCACCAGAAGGTGCCGAATGAGGTCTTGCTCGATATTGAGCGAATCATCCAGCGGTCGGACCTGTTCCGGCTCCAGGTTGAGCTTGAATAGGACATAAAACCCGCCCTCTAGCCTGTTAATCGGGTACGCGAATTTTCGCCGGCCCCAGTGATGTACGCTGCGAACTTCGCCATCGTGATTGCCAACCAGCGTGGAGATTCGCTCCACCATCTCGGCGGCCAATTCGGTCTCTTCCCCGGCTGGGAAGATGGTTACCAACTCGTATTCCCGCAATTCAGCCCGTTCCTTCCTATGGGTTTGCCGTCGAGTACATCATCTTTGCGGAACCGCAATCGTCTCGAAGGCAGAAAGGCAGTTCATTAAGTCGTCAGAAGCGACTGGGATACTATCACAGCACTTCACCCCATCCCGCCGTTTCCGCGGGGCGCGAAAGAGATGGCCCACCCTTGCCCGATGAGTCCCTGGCCGCTCTCCGCGCCCGCCAACCAAATCTGATCTACCGCTGGGGCATACGCCCCTTGCCGATCGATCCCGAGGCTCATCTCGGCAACGGTCGTCTGGTCGAGATCGACGCCGGGCGGGTTTACGTGGATACGATTGGGGACGGTGTAGACATCATCGCGCTGCCCGGCTTCGGTGGCACGTCTCGCACCTGGCGGGCTCTCGTCGAGAGGTTGCGGGGAAGTTATCGCCTGCACCTTCTTGATTTCCTCGGCTACGGTCTCTCAGACAAGCCGTCGGGTATCGACCATTCTCGTATCGGCCAGGCCCGCCAGATCCAGCAGGCCATGGACGCTCTCGAGTTGAAGCAGTGCATCCTGCTCTCCAATTTCGCCAGCGCCGCCCCCTCGCTTTATGCCCAGTTCCGCACCCCGCGGCGAATAACCGCGAACATCATGGTGGCCCCGTTTGTCGCCCCGAGCCGGACCGCGAAGTTTGGCGTACGCCTGTTGCGCCTGCCTTTCGCCGGGCTCGCTTTGCGCCTCTTGTTGGGATTCCGCCCCATGGTGAAGCTGGCCAATTACACCGGCCGCAGCGACCGTTCCGGGATCACGCCCGAAATCGTGGATGAGCAGTACCTCCCCTACGGCACACCCGGCATCTGGGACGCCATCGCCGGCGTAGCCAGGCACCTCGACCCCAGCGGTCTAAATGGCATCATCCAGATGAACACCATTCCCACTCTGGTCGTCTGGGCTTCCGAAGACCGCGCCGGCGACCTGGCCGGCACCCGCCGTCTGCTGGGGCAAATTCCCGGCATGCGATTCGAAATCTTCGACCCCTGCGGCCACGTGATCCAGGAGGAACGGCCTGACGACTTGGCCCGCGTCATCAGCCAATTTCTGGAGGACTCAGGCGTCGCCTGAATCGTCACGCGGATCGCGGGCTACCGCCCGTAGATCGTGGTCTCCGGAAAATACGCCGACCAGCCGTACCACTCCGACACGAACGAGGTCGCGAATGGCAGCACGGCGCCGGAGTACGGGCCGGTGAGCGCGCGGCCCTGCATATCCCACTCGGCGCCGGTCTGGTCGATGATGACTCCGTCTTGCACCGAGAAAATCAGGACCTCACCCTCCCGGACCGCCACGAACGCCAGTGCATACAGCTCGCCCGGGTCGGCGAAGATCGCGATCTGATCTCCTCCCAGCTCGTCGGCGATAATCACTGGCCCCCCTCCCAGTTCGCCCAGCACGTAGGCTCGTTGCTCGCCGTAGTGGTTTACCCCCAGCACCAGCTCGTTCTCAGGTAGGCGATCGTCCCAGTTCAACAGGGTCCGTTGAAACTCCGGGCGCAGCCCGGCCCGACCAATCTCGAATCTCCCTTGCCGGTAGTTATCCTTGAATTCCGGATACCAGTCCAGTACCAGTGTGTCCGGGTTGGCGGTGCGCCAATCTCCCCAGGTGGTGTGGTACGCGGGTAGGATCTCGAGCTTCACACCCTGCCCGGCCAGGGGCCCCTGCAGGATCGAGCCGTCGTAATGCGTCCAGACCGAACCTGTCTGCCGGTCCCTCATGACAAACAGGCCGTTGTAGAGACCGGCCACGTCGAAGGTGTAAACGGTCCCTGCCCAGGAGGGGTTGAACTCAACCCCGGACGAACAGACGATTCAGTAGGTGACCAGGTAGGGCTCGCCGCCTACGGTGAGATTGGCGATGTGGTGATACGCCATCTGCCGGACCGGGAAAGCCCGGGTCTCTCCGTTGTTCGCCACCAACCCCATCACGATCTCCCCGTCGTCCAGCCAGGTGGCTTCTGTGGCCGGGATCATCACCGGCTCATCAAGAGGAATGAATCCGCTGCCGGCCTCCATCATCAGTCCGTCGGGGTCGAACGTGTCCGCCGCGGTCGGGCTCTGCGGTCGTGGGGTTACGGTTGGTACGGTCGTGGCCTCCGGGAGCGCGTTCGTTGACGTAGGGTTCGCCGCCACCGACTCCACCCGGGTGTCGTCTGAAGGCGACACCCTAGCCCGGACCGGCGCTTCCCGTACCTGCGACTCGACCACCCCGGGCGTGGGCGTTCCAACGATGCCTCCAGATTCCGTTCCCGGGCCCTGCCCGTCGGCGCACGCCGAGGTCATTCCGATCAGAATCACCAGCCCCAGCATCATCTTTGTTCGGTGGGTTTGTAGTTGACTCGACATCGCTTTCGTCACCTTCGCACGGGGTCTGCGACCGCCCTATTCTCCCTACTTTATTAGTCGAACCCAGAGTGTATGACTGTCGCTTGAATAACCCTCGCGACGGCGAGATATCTCCGACGACGAATTTCCGACTCGCTGATGACCCGGGCTCGCCAGCCGCTCCGGTCCCTGACGATCTCGGTAGGATGAAGCCATGAACAGCCGCTTTGAGGTGATCGGTCGGTCGTGCGTGTTTCCAGTCCGTCTCCCATCATATCTACGCCGGCGGGGACCTTGATCGCCTCAGTCGTCGCGATCTGGGCGCGAATTTCGCCTCGCGCCCGGGTTTTCGCCGGATACCTCCTGCCGCTACTGGTCCTCTATCGACGGCTTCTTTTTGAAGGCCAGACCTGGCTGGATTTCGACTTTCTCATCGAGAACCGCGTCCGCTTCGAGATCCTGCAGGCCGGCCTTGTGGATAACCAGATACCGCTATGGACGGACGGCTATCTGGGCGGCTTCCCCATCGCCTTTTCCGAGTTCGGCTGGTTTTATCCCCCATCCTGGTTATTCCTGCGGGTATTCTCGATGCCGCTCGCCTATCACGCCGAGGCCGTCCTGGGACTCCTCCTGGCCGCCCTAGCCACCTATCTTCTGGGCCGGGCCTGGGGGCTAGGTCGTTTGTCCGCGTTCATCGGGGGCTATCTCTACGGCTTCGCTCCTTTCGTGTTTGCGACTTCACTTTTCATCAACTTCGCCGACATCTTCTGGGTGCTTCCGGCGGGCATCCTCGCCATCGAGCGCGTAGCCCAAGGGCGCCTCCGGTATTTGCTCCTGCTCGTTCTCGCCGCCGCCGCCGCCATTCTCGCCGGGCATCCCCACATCGCCGTCATCCTGGCGTTCGCCGCCGCAATCTATGCGTTATTTCGGCTGTCGTGGACCTATCGCGACCGGGGCGGCGGCGCCGCGGCACGGCTGCTTGGCCTCCTGGTTTTCGCCGGCGTTGTCGGCCTGATGCTGGGAGCCGTACGCCTGTTGCCTACCCTCGCGCTCACCGAGGTGTCGACCCGGGCCGGCGGGATCGACCCCGCCGCCGCCGCCGGCGGAGCCTTGCATCCGTTCCAGCTGCTGCTCGGCTTTCTTTACCCGGCGTTCGATCTCCCCCTTGTCGCGGGCGGGATTCTGCGTGCCGAGCCGCTGGCCTATGCCGGGCTGCTGGCCCTCCCTCTGGCGTTCGGTGCGGTCATCTGGCGGACTCGCGAAAGGCCGGTGGTATTCCTTTTCGCGCTGCTGATAATTAGCTGGTTGCTCGCGTTCGGCGAGCTGACGCCCGTTTACGGACTTCTGCGCGGTCTGCCCGTGTTTGAACTCTTCCGGGAGCCGGGCCGCTATCTCTTGCCTGGAATTCTGGCGCTCTCCCTGCTGGCCGCTTTCGGGCTTGAGGCCCTGCGCAATCCGGCCGGTCGCCACACCGCATTCGCGCGTCGAGTCGGGATAAGTTTTAGCGTCTACGCCGTGGTTCTGCTCGCGTTCCTCGTCGCCGGTACGGTGCTGCTGAAGAGTGGCGGTGCGATCGAGGAATTCGCCAACCGGGGGATCGACCGTTTCCTGGTCGGCGGCCGCAACGCCTACTTCAACGAATCAGGCTGGCTGGGAGCGTTCGCCCTGGCGCGCGGCCGCGTGGAAACAGCCTTCACTCTGGCCAACTGGACTCCCGTGCTCAGCATTCTTACCGCGGGCGTCGGGGCCGGTCTCCTGTGGCGCTACGGCGACGGACGCGTGCCGGCGCGAACGCTGGTGGCCGCTCTGGGAGCCCTGCTTGTTTTCGATCTAACTCTCTCGATCGGCCACGGCGTACCCACCCTTCCACCTGAGATCGCCGAGTCGACTCCCGCGGTCGCCATCGCCATCGGTGAACTTAATGAAGGCAGGGTGTTTTCCTACCGTTCCCTGGCGGACAAATCTGAGCTAGGACTCGGCTCCGGTCGCGATCTGCCGCCGACGGAGCGCCGGCTCCTGGAATACCTTTTTACCCGCGAACTGCTCACGCCAAATCTGCCCGGCCGCTACGGTCTGCGTTCGCTGGACGGCTACGAGAACCTCATGAGCGGCCGGCAGGCCGAGGTGCTGGCGTACCTCGGCAGCGAACGGGCCGTCGCGCCAGGATTCGCGCGCGACGATACCCTCTCGGAGGAGGCAAAGGCCGATCTTCTGCGCCGTCGCCTCCCGATCCTTGGCGCTCTTGGAGTTAGCACAATCGTCGCCGGGACCGACCTGAGCGCGGCTCTCGGGCCCGCCGCCTTCTCTCACCGCGTGGACGTCCCTTTCGATTGGGACGGTCCGATCGTCTGGGTGTACGAGTTGCCTCCTGGCCGGGGTGACTTCTACCTGACCGCCAACTTGTTCCGCGACGACCCGACCGATTCCACCGGGCGGGCGCTGGACCGTATCGTGACCGATCCGGCGGCGACTTTGCTGGACGACGATCCAGGCTTTGCCTCAAATCCCGACCCGGCGGCCACCGTCCAACTTCAACGCCAGGCCCCGGGCGATTGGAGCTTCGTGGTCACCGGCGATCGTCCGGCCGTGCTCGTCCTCAATCAGGCCGCGCTTCCCGGCTGGCGGGTCAGTCTCAACGGAGAGTCAGCCCGGCTCCTGACGGCCAATCGCTTCGCGCTTGCAGTGGTCGTTCCACCGGGACGGGTAGCGGTAGAGTTCACCTATGAGCCTCCCCGATTTGGAGCTGGCGTCGCCATTACCCTGGGCGGGCTGGCAATAGTGCTGGTGATGGGCCTGGCTGCGCTAATCGGTCCGCGGCTACGCTCTCGCCGCCTTCCGGAGTACGACTGATGCGCAAGACCACCCTGATGCCATTGGTGCTGGCGGGCATGCTCGGAGCGACACCGGTGGCGGCATTCCGTTCTGGGATTTCTACCGCGATCTCAACCCGCAGGATGTGGGCTATCCGATTAGCCGTCGATTCCAGCTCGACGGCTTCTAGGTGCAAGCATTTCAGAGGGTGATCCTGCAATGGCAACCGGACACTAATTATTTCAAGTACCTGAATATGCTGGATCTGCTGGCCGAGCAACATCCCAGCGTGGAACTGCCGTTCCTGCCGGCGCACGCGGTTCTGGCGCTTCCAGCCGATGCCACGTTCTCCGAGCGCCAGAGCGCTCGACTGGCCATCATGGACGCGAATCCGCAAATCAAGACCGAGTTCCTCGGCGAAGCCGATTGGCTAAATCTGTTCGGCCCGTCTATAGGGTATGAGGTCTTTGGCATCATCGTCATGCTCCAGCTTTGTTCCGCGCTCGAAGCTAGAAACTGGCGGGCGGGCGCGGCTGGCAGGACGTCCAGCGCGCCTATTCGAATCCGACGGAGACGGTGCCCAGGTGATCGAACTCGGCCACGAAGACATCTCCCGCTGACACAAGCGGCGCCCCGGCCAGCGAGCCTGACAGGATGATCTCGCCGGCCTGCAAAGTGACATCGAACTCGGCCAGCTTGTTCGCCAGCCAAGCCACTGAGGCCGCCGGGTGACCAAGGGCCTCCGCGCCGGTCCCTGTCCCCGCAGTTCGGCCGTTTTGGGAGAAGAGCATGCCGAGTAGTCGTAGGTCCAGATCGATCACGGGCGTGATAGTTCCGCCCAGCACGATCAAGGCGCTGGAGCCGTTATCGGCCACGGTGTCTTCCAGCTTGATCTCCCAGTCGCGAATGCGCGTATCGACGATCTCCAGTGCGGGCATCACACCATCGGTCGCGGTCAGGACATCGGCCACGGTTACACCCGGCCCGGATAGATCGTCGCCCAGCACAAAGGCGATCTCGGCCTCACAACGAGGCCTTACGAGACCGTCCATTGCCACGGCTTCTCCAGCGGGGACGATCATGTTGTCAAAAAGGTGGCCGTAGTCCGGCTCGTCCACGCCGAGCAACTCCTGCATCACCTTGCTGCTCAGTCCGATTTTCTTCCCGATTATTTTGCGGCCGGCGGCCAGACGGAGTTCAACAATCGCCAACTGGATTCCGTAGGCGTCAGCCAGGGTGAGATCCGGGTAGCGGGCCGTCAGTGGTTCAACGGGCGTTTGGGTCTCGGCTGCTTCGACCAGTTTGCGGGCCAGTTCAGCCAGGTCGGGAGTGGCCGGCATGGAGTCCTCCTGCAAGGGTGCTGAGTTTCTTGCGCAGTATCCGGCGGGACCATCTATTTGGCAATCTGGTGCGAGATCCTCGGCGATCCGGTTGCTGCATCCACTTACCGAGGCGAAGAAAACTTACTTTCTAGGATGCAGCTACCTCACGGTTTCGCGGCCTCGTGAAGTTGATACTCGATAACATGAGGCTTAATACTGCGCCGGAAATAATCAGGGGAAAATCAAAGTGACTCCGGCTGCCGTCGTGCCGGCGGACGCCGGGAAGTGCCGAAGCTAGATGAGAGAGACGAAAGCCCGCGAGGCGTCGGTAAGCCTATTCAGTTCGTCCGTCTCCAGATGAAGGTCAACCGCATTCACGTAATCGTCCAATTGGGCGGGGGTATCCGGTCCGGCGATCGCGACAGTGACGGCGTCGTTGCTGAGCACCCAGCTTACGGCTACGGCGGCGGGAGCGACGTGCCGCGCGTCAGCAATTCCGTGAACTTCTGACCTAAGGCGCTGCATGCCAGCGGCTAGCACATCGCCGAATTGCTCCTCCAAATAGTCGTCCCAGAGATCGATATCGCGGGATCTTGAGTTGTCGGAAGAATCTCTGGCCAAGAGGCCGATGGCGAGAGGGCTGAAGGCCATGACGCCGAGTCGAAAGCGACGGATAAAATCCAGAAAATCCTGTTCGAGACGGCGATTTAGAAGGCTATAGGGATTTTGCATCACGACGGGCTTGACCCAGCCGCCGGAATCGGCGATCGAGAGTGCCTGGCAAGCTTCCCAGGCCGGGTAGTTGCTCAAGCCCCAGTATCGGATTTTCCCCTGCTTGACGAGCATGTCGAATGTTGAAACGGTCTCTTCGAGGGGGGTCTCAGGATCGGGGAGGTGCATCAGGTAGAGATCGAGATGGTCGGTGCCAAGACGTCCCAGAGAGCGTTCGATTTCCCGAAGGATGTGATACCGCGAGCCGCCCCGATCGTTGACGCCGGTGCCGATGTCCCCGCATACCTTGGAGGTGATGACGACTTCGTCGCTCATGGCGCCCAGCGCCCGCCCCAATAGTTTCTCGGATTCGCCCATGCGGGAGCGATCGTCACCGGGCCCATAAATGTTGGCGCAATCGAAGAAATTCACGCCGGAATCGAGGGCATGCCGGACCACCTTGATGATTTCTGCATCATCCAGCTGATGCCGAAAGCCAGTTCCCAGGGCAATGCGGGAGACCCGGACGCCGGACGAACCTAGGTTTGTGTATTCCATCTAGTTTTCTCCATCCGGCAGCTCGATACCGGGCGGACGGGCAGGCCCGCCGGAAGGTGGGATAAGCCCAATGGGCGGGCAGTGGCGATCGATCACACCGCGGCCTCACCGGGCACGCGGCCTATCAGAACGTGATATTCGGGACTGAAGGCCAGCTCGTCCGCGGCCAGTCCGGCAGCCTCCATCGGGTCGATCATCTGTTGTGGGGTAAGTCTTTCCTCGTTGCCGGGACCGAGATCGGAATCGACCCCCTGACGCCAATCGACCATTGCCACTTTGCCGCCGGGACGGGTGATGCGGGTGAATTCGGCAAGGAGCTTCTCGCGATCGTCTACCTCGTGGTAGACAAAGGCGCAAAGGACCAGGTCGAGGCTGCTGTCGGGCAGGCCGGTGTCGGCTGCGTCAGCCTCACGGGTTTCAATGCGCCCGATAAGGTCCCGGGCGCGTGCACCTTCGGCCAGAGCCTCCAGCATCTTGGGCGAGTCATCGATGGCGAATATCCGGCCCTCGTCACCGACCAGTCCGGCCATGGGCAGGGCGAAGAAGCCAGGGCCGCAGCCGACGTCGGCCACTTGCATACCGGGCCCGACTTCCAGCTCGGCGAACAATTCGGCCGGGCGGGTCCACTCGGCCCGCTCGGGATCCAGCAGCATGCCCAACTTGCCGACATCAAAATGTTTGCTCATTTCCAACCTATTCTGGGCCGACTGGAGAGGCAGATTTGATGGCCCGAATCATTTGCAAATTGTTTGGAGATTGCCCGGTTATTTTCACCGATTTCCCGGATTCTGTGAGTCACAATGTGGGGTGGCCGGTGCCGGGGTTCGGATGCGGCGACGATAGTCTGGGACGAAAATTGGATGGGGTATAGGAGCCGCGACCAGCTATTACGCGTGCAGATATCTAGTCTGGCCGGGCGAGGTGGTCGCGTTAGCGCACGCCTTGAATTCGACCGGTATGGGGTGCATAGTACGCGAATGGTGGTCTTGGGGCGGTGGTGGAAATAGAATTGTTAAGAGCCCCCGGGGGGTAAAGGCAGGTCGAAGGAAATGGCAGAAGATGCTCGGGTTGCGTATGTAAGCGGCGAGTTCGTTCCCGAAGTGGAGGCCACGGTCTCGGTTTACGATCTGGGCATTATGTACGGGCAGATGGTGTTCGAATTTTCGCGCACTTTTGGGATGAAGCCGTTCCGCATGGACCATCATCTGAAACGGCTTTACGCGTCGATGAACTACGCCGGGATCGATTCGGGGATGACGATTGAGGAGATGGACGCGGCGACGAATGAGACGCTGGAGCGCAATGCCCACCTGCTGGATGACGGGGACGACTACGGCATCTGGCATAACGTCTCGAACGGCCCGGCGGATTTTCATGCGGATGCTGTCCGGGGCGGACTCAGACCCTCGGTTGTTATCAGCGTGTGGCCGATTTCGCGGACGAAGCCGGAGCAGTGGAAAAGCTATGACACGGGGGTGAACGCGGTGATCACGGCGCAGCGGTCGGTGCCGGCGCGGCTGATCGACCCGAAGGTGAAGAATCGCAGCCGGATGCATTACCGCATGGCGGACCTGCAGGCGGCGAAGGTCCGGGAGAACGCCTGGGCGCTGCTGACGGATGAGGACGGATTCATAACGGAAGGCACGGGGGCGAACTTCATGATCGTGCGCGACGGGGAGCTGGTGTCGCCGGAGCCGCGCAACACCTTGAGAGGGATTACCCGGGGGGCCATCATCGAGCTCGCGGGCGCTCAAGGAATCCCGTTCAGGGAGGCCAATCTCGACGCGTATGACGTCTACAACGCGGAGGAAGCGTTCTACTGCTCGACCTCCTTTGTGATCATGCCGGTTGTGACGGTGGACGGTCATGAGATGGGGGATTCGATTCCGGGGCCGGTGACGCAGCGGCTGATAGACGCGTTCGCCGATGAGGCGGGGATGGATTTCATGGCCCAGAGGAAGGCCTTGGAAAAGATCTCGTAAGGCCGGCGCAGCCCGGCCTTAGGCCAGCCACAGGCTGTCTTTTCTAGCAGCGGACGCAAGTGGGAGCAGCCACACAGCCTTAGGCTGATTCATCTACCAGCGGATGCCAGTGGGGGGGGGGATGGCCGGGAAGCTGGCGGGCTGAAATTGGTCACTGTTGTAACGGCGGCATTACAGCGGGCCATAGGAACGGTTTTTTGGGAAGTCGGGTTGGGGCGCTGAAATTGGGTCGGCG